>OGDX01001489.1_pt1 | contig 11694 bp, 8 predicted proteins | sample 1570461 | NCBI WGS metagenome assembly OGDX01 (sample SAMEA2582172, study PRJEB24529) | metagenome
TTCCGTGATGACGCAAGTAGAACTGTCCGACACTGCCAAGGGGCGTGTTACCGGCATGGTGGAGCTGCGGCAGATCGTCAACGAGCTGATCGACCAGCAGTTGAACGACTACCCGGACGAGGACATTCAGGCGACACAGGCAAAGCTGAACGCCGCCTACGATGCCTTTACTGCCAAATACGGGCTGTTGAATGACCGCAAAAACGGGCGGCTGTTTGAGCAGGATTCCTCTTACTATCTGCTCTGTTCGCTGGAAAATCTGGACGAGCAGGGGCAGCTCAAGAGCAAGGCGGCGATGTTTACGAAACGGACCATTCGCCCGGAGCGCACTGTCACCAGCGTGGATACCCCCAGCGAAGCGCTGGCGGTGTCCATCGGAGAGCATGGCAGGGTTGATTTGCCCTATATGGCAGAACTGCTGGGCACTCCCGGCGAGTACGACCGCATCACCACCGAACTTTCCGGCGTGATCTTCAAAGACCCTGCCGCCGACCCCACCGACCCGGAAGCGGGCTGGCAGATGGCAGACGAGTACCTGTCCGGCGATGTCCGGGCAAAGCTGCGGATGGCGCAGTTTGCGGCAGAGACCAACCCGGAATTTGCCGTTAATGTCACCGCATTGGAAAAGGCGCAGCCCAGAGAACTGGAAGCCTCCGAAATTGATGTGCGCTTGGGTGCCACATGGCTGGACCCGGATATTATCCAGAAGTTTATGACCGAGACTTTTCAGATCCCCTACTATCTGCGTCATGCAGTCAAAGTAAGATATTCTCCGTACACCGCCGAGTGGCGTGTAGAAGGCAAAACTGCCACCGGGCGGAGTGACATTATCTCGTCCGAGACCTACGGCACCAGCCGTGCCAACGCATATAAGATTCTGGAAGAAACCCTGAACCTGAAAGATGTCCGCATCTACGACACCATCGAGGATGCCGAGGGCAAGCCCAAGCGTGTGCTGAACAAACGGGAGACCATGCTGGCGCAGCAGAAACAGCAGGTCATTAAAGATGCTTTCGCCAACTGGGTCTGGCAGGACCCCCAGCGGCGCATTGCGCTGGTCCGGCAGTACAATGAGCTATTCAATAGTACCCGCCCTCGTGAATACGATGGCAGCCATATTCATTTTGTGGGCATGAACCCGGAAATCAGCTTGAGAGAACACCAGCGTAATGCAATAGCACACGTTTTGTACGGTGGCAATACTTTGTTGGCACACGAAGTGGGTGCCGGCAAGACTTTTGAAATGGCTGCATCGGCAATGGAGGCGAAAAGGCTGGGCTTATGTCAAAAATCACTTTTTGTCGTGCCGAATCATCTGACGGAGCAGTGGGCATCGGAGTTTCTGCATCTGTACCCTAACGCAAAACTGCTTGTTGCACGGCGCAAGGATTTTGAAACGGCGAACCGCAAAAAGTTCTGCGCCCGCATTGCCACCGGCGATTACGATGCCGTTATCATCGGTCATTCGCAGTTTGAACGAATCCCGCTGTCCTTTGAGCGGCAGGAGCGTATCATTCAGGAGCAAATTTATGAAACGCTTGCCGCCATCAATGAGCTGAAAGTCCACGCAGGCGAGAATTTCTCCATCAAGCAGATGGAAAAGACCCGGAAAACGCTGGAAACCAAGCTGGAAAAACTGCGCTCCGATGAGCGTAAAGACGATGTAATTACCTTTGAACAACTGGGCGTTGACCGCCTGTTTGTGGACGAGTCACACGCGTTCAAAAATTTGTTCCTCACAACAAAAATGCGTAATGTCGCAGGATTATCCACCAGCGAAGCCCAGAAATCCAGCGATATGTTTGGCAAGTGCCGCTATCTGGACGAGATCACCGGCGGACGTGGCGTGGTGTTTGCCACGGGTACGCCCGTGAGCAATTCCATGACCGAGCTGTACACGGTCATGCGGTATTTGCAGTACAGCACCCTCCAGCAGAAAAAGCTGACCCACTTCGACTGCTGGGCATCCACCTTTGGTGAGACCACCACCGCCATCGAGCTTGCCCCCGAAGGTACAGGGTATCGAGCAAGAACGAGATTTGCCAAGTTCTTCAACCTCCCGGAACTGATGTCCATGTTCAAGGAGGTTGCGGACATTAAAACTAGCGACCAGCTTCATCTGCCGGTGCCGGTCGCAAAGTTTGAAACCGTGGTGGCAAAGCCGTCCGACATCCAAAAGGAGATGGTTCAGGAACTGAGCAAACGTGCCGCAGATATCCACTCCGGCACCGTAGATGCCTCCGAGGACAATATGCTGTGTGTCACAAACGATGGGCGCAAAATCGGCTTGGACGTTCGCCTGATGAACCCCATGCTGCCGGACGACCCAAACAGCAAGCTGAACGTCTGTGTGCGGAACGTGCTGAAGATCTGGGAGGAGGGCAAAGACCAGAAGCTGACCCAACTTTTGTTTTGCGACCTCTCGACACCCAAAAACGATGGCAACTTCAATGTCTACGATGACATTCGCAAAAAGCTGATCGCTGCCGGAGTGCCGGAAAACGAGATCGAGTTCATCCACAACGCAGATACCGAAGCAAAAAAGGCTGCATTATTCTCCAAAGTGCGCTCCGGCGATGTGCGAGTTTTGCTCGGAAGCACTGCAAAAATGGGAGCGGGCACCAACGTCCAGTCCCGGCTTGTGGCAGTGCATCACTTGGATGTTGGCTGGAAGCCCAGCGACATGACCCAGCGCAACGGGCGAATCATCCGGCAGGGCAACATGAATAAGGAAGTCAAGGTGTTCAATTACGTTACGGAAGGGACATTTGACAGTTATTTGTTCCAAACTTTGGAAAATAAACAGCGATTCATGGCACATCGCGCCTTGGCGGAAAAGGTCACTGCTTCACCTGTCTAATCTGCGGGCAGAAGCGAAATCTTTGGCTTGAGCAGGGCAAGTGGTTCGTGGAAGCCTACTGCTCTGTGCCGGAAAGCCGTGCTTCGTAATGGCAAGGTACTTATCCCGCGCAGACCTTTCGCGCATAGCGGGTAAGTATATCGACCAGTACTATACCCGCTTCGGGATCAGCAAAGATGCCCCGGAACCCATTGACCCTGAACGGCTTGCAAGCACTGTTCTTGGTCTGAATGTGAAAATGCTGCCGCTATGTAGCGATGGCAGCGTCCTCGGACTGACCGTTTTTCAAAGATGCGGTTTTACAGTAACTTTAGGGGATGGTACAAAGCTTGTAGAGATATTCATGCCGAAGGACGTTGTGATCGATTCTGCCCTTGCGGCAGACGGCTGCACCGGATGCCGAAATTTCACGATAGCGCATGAGGCTGCACACCAGATTTTAGCTAATCTGTTCCCGAACGACTATGGAAAAGCAGTCAAGTGCCGTGGGCACATTGCCTATCGGGAACGAAACGGACAACCCTCATGGGAAGAATGGCAGGCAAACACCCTTGCAGCAGAGCTGCTGATGCCGACATTTCTGGTCAACGCCGAAATAGAACGGGCAGCGCTGTGCCTGCCGAATGGAATCCTATACAAATCCGCATCTGACCCGAACTATGAAAAAATTCTGGAGATGGCTGCGCGGATGGGAGTATCGTGGTCTGCTATCAAGATCAGACTACAGCAGATGCAGGTCATAAAAGGCAAACCCATCCACTGCCATCCATTGGACATCATCCGATTTGGAGAATAAACATGATTCAGTCAAATAATCGTCCTTTTAAAAATAAACCGCTGAGCAATATACAGCAAGCACAATTCAGCATCGGCTGGAGGTTTTGCCCCGTTTGCGGACACAAGCTCTACCAAAAAGATGAGAGCTGTTCAGGCACTATCCGCATAAAGTGCCTCAAGTGCGGCAACATAGCAACGGTTGATTTAGCCTATCGCAGGCGTTGATTGCTTTATAGGCAAAACACAATTTCAAAAATCGGGTGCATTGCACCCTGAATATGGACTGTTCGTCACCGAGCAACGGGCCATTGCCGCAAGGCAATGTATGAAACGCGCACCAAATAGCCGGGCAACAGCTGATAGAGTGATTCTGCTTTTAGAACCGCTCTGTTAGTTGGTTGTCCGGCTATTTTTTTAGCCTTCAGGTAGCCTGCTCCCGTAAAAAGGAGCAGGCTTTATGTTTGTCCGTTTTTCGTGGATGCCCCAAGCGGCTAGATATCCGTAGCAACTCCGAGTTTTCGAATTCTCACGCTTTATCGAAAATTTGGAGGTCACACATGAGTTTTGATCCGAATGCTATTGGTAACCGTATTTTTACTTTGCGTACAAATGCGAAGTTATCGCAGGAAAAACTTGCTGAAAAACTTGGTGTTTCCCATCGCCACCTCGGCGATCTTGAAAGGGGAAGCTCCAATGGCTCTGTAAAAATCCTGATCGATATTGCAGAATACTTCCATGTCAGTATGGATTATCTTCTTTTGGGCCGAGATCCTTCTAGGGATCAGTTTCAAAATGAACTGCAAGCCGCTATAGATCATCTTGAAAAAATCAAAGGTCTTTTATAATCACTTCAACAAGAAACGCTCCTGCCGGTTTTACACCGACAAGAGCGTTTCTTGTGTTATTCAAAAATATCGGCAAGGGTAAGCAGCTGTACTTCTCCGCGTTCCTGTGCCTGAAGCAGGCCGTCCGTAAATCCGCCTTTCGAGAAAATGTAGTAGTGGTAGTTTGTTCCTTTCCCAAAGACTGCTGCATATTCCCGAATCAGTTCCAGTTCGTCCAAACCGATTTTTTCATTGCGATATTTGCAGGAGCCGATGATATAGTCATTGCCCTCAACCGGCCTACCGACAATATCGATTTGTATCTGCTTCTTTTTTTGAGGGTCGGTTCCCCACCACTGCCCAATCTCACTCAACTCGATAGGAAGATCATTCGCATAATAGAGCAAGTAGTCTTGGCACATCTTCTCAAAAATCAGACCCATATAGTCTGGAAAATACTGCTTCACCGCATGGGGGTAGGTCTTTGCGATCCGCCCCGAATCAATGGCACTTGCATTGACCGGCACAAAACGGTACCAAAAACGAAAAAAATTGTCTGCCAGAAGATAGATCGTTTTTTTGCCCGGTTTCTCAGTGATCGGCGTTTCCTTTTTGACGATTCCAAGGTCTATCAACGTTTTGAGGTACTTCGCCACCACAGAGTTTTCTTCACCAACTTTCGTGGTGATATCATTCAGGCGAGAAGCCCCCTCTGCAATTGCCTTGATGATTGCATTATAAATTGCCGGCTCACGCAGCTCCTGCTTTAACAGGTTGGCCGGTTCCTCATAGAGGTAGCTGGAACGGTCAAACAAGTTTTCCATCAGTGCTTCATCTACGCTGTCCCGAACATCCAATTTGTTGATATAATGCGGAACGCCGCCTGTGATGCCATAAATCAGGGCGTTATCTTCCTCGGACAGATTCGGATGGAACACCGCTGTTTCCTTGTAATCCAGCGGCATGATCTTGAATTGCGCTGTTCTGCGCCCATACAGAGGGCTTTCTTTGCCCAAAACCTGACTTTCCATAAAACTCATGGACGAGCCACACAGGATCAGGTACATTTGGGACTCTGTCCATTTATGGTCGATGATGTGCTGAAGCATTGCGGAAATAGCGGGTTTAGCCTTTGCAAGATAAGGATACTCATCAATTACAAATACGATCCGCTGCTCCTTGGAGAGAGCTGTCAGTTCGTCCAATGCTGCATCGTAGGTTGTAAATTCCGGAGATGATTCTGCATTGGGTCGTTCAAAACTCATGATTGCCTTGGACAAGGCTTCCAGATTTTCTTTTCCGGTCGTATTCAAGGCAGAGAAGAAAATGGTCGGTTTATCCTTGCAGAATTCATTGATCAGCGCAGTTTTTCCAACACGGCGTCTGCCGTAAATGACAACGCATTCAAACTTTCCATTCTCATATCGTTTGTTTAACTTCCGAAGTTCCTCATCGCGGCAGTAAAATCGGCTCATTTTGTTCCCTCCCCAAAGTGTATTTATCGAATTTATATACTCGTAAGTTAGTTTCTTACGAGTATAATACTTCATTTCTTACATAAAGTCAAGAAATATATTTTTGACGGTTCATCGAGAAACAGGAACGATACTTCCTATTTTCCTCAAAAATTGTGAACTCTGAGTTCCTGTTCATTTCGTTCCGCATCGGTTACAATACAGCCATAGCTTCGGAAAGCGTTCAAAGCAACCCTCAAGCTATCCCGCCCCTTGAAAATTGAACACGCATTCTTCAGTCACGTTCCTGTGATGATGAGCCACGTCCGTAACAAATGCGATGATCTCCCACTGAGGGAATGAGCGGTAGGTTGACGGTAAATGGATGACAGCTTCTCCATAGCTAAGAGCCATCACAGAATAATGATACTTCTGCCTTCGGGCAGCTCGGTGAGAACCACGGAGAGGTGAGAACCCTATGGATTCGGTACGCTGCCGGACGGCTGAAAGATTTCCCACACGAAAACAGAGTTTTCGGTTTCCGGGGATGTCGGGGACAAATACGGAAAGGTATAGAACTATAAATCACAGCAATTTGCTGTTTGAGATAGTAGGGTGGGCTGTGCGAGCAGCCCACTGTTACATATACGGATAGAAAGGAGAAATCCAAATTGGCCACACGAGGTAAAAAAGAGAAAGAGTATCCGCCTATGCCCGCAAACTGGATGTACAAGCGCGGGGATGTCTACATGATGGATCTGAATCCTTACAGCGGTTCCGAGCAAGGCGGCATCCGACCTGCCATTGTTGTCCAAAACGATGACGGTAATTTTTATTCCAATGTTCTTCTGGTCGTTCCACTGACAACACAGATCAAAAAGCGAAATATGCCAACGCATTTTATTCTGCACAATCGTTTTTTGAGTGCGCCATCTATGGCGATTTGCGAAAGCCCGCGCCCCGCAGATAAATCCAGAGTGTTAAGCTACCTTGGGCACCTGTCCAAATATGAAATGCGGCAAGTGTCAGTGTGTCTGCAATACAGCTTTGGGTTCATTGGATCTTCACCGACTACAATATTAAATTTCTTTTCCATCGCACACTCCTAAAATCACGCAAAGTTCCTTGCATCCAGTGCCTTTACTCCCGTAAGAATACCATAAGCCCCTTCCTTTTACAAGACAATGCGCATTTCCATTCGCACTGTTACATAGACCAGAGTTTTCTCGCAGAAAGCTCTGGTCTTTTTCTATTGAAAACATTTGTCCATCACACCAGCTACGGCTGTATGGTCTGGTTCACGAATGCTAAACAAGCAAATATCCGTAGGGAAACGTACACTTCCCAGCTAATGAAAGGTGGGCATTTTACAATGAACCTTCCACTTTTCATTAGCTCTGCTAATTTTCTGCTAATGAAAAGCCTTTTACTCGTTTTATTTCGGGGTTTGTGTTCTTTACTCAGATTGACAGCGCAACAAAAAATCAATTGATAAAACGTTACTTGTTTTACCTACTTTTGCCTAGGATTTATGGCTTCAGCCCCTACTCCTAAGCCTGAGGCCCCCGGTTCGAATCCGGGCGGGGACGCCATTTTAAGAAAATGCGAAGGTCATTTTTCCATGTGAAAAACGATCTTCGCATTTTTCATTTTGAACCGATCGCCAAAATTAGCCAGCGAATGCCATTAGCAGAATTTTCGGTTTCAGCTAATAAAATCAGGCTTCCAGCTAATTGAGGCCAAAATCGCCGTTTTCTATGCTTTATGCAACTTCACAGCATAAGAAAACCTTTTGGACATACAAAAAAGCGCAGAAGGCTTCCTTTGAGAAACACCTTCTGCGCTTTTCTGTTTTTACATTGCGATCCAGCCCAGAGCATTTGCCACAGAGCTGATCAGGATAATGGCCGCAAAGATGGGGCACAGATACTGGATCATGAAGTTGAAGATCTTTTTACGGCGGAAGGGCTTGCCGCCCAGCGTCACCTCTTCTTCGATCTTCTGCACGCCGATCACGCGGGACACCAGCAGGCAGATAGCAATGGCTGCAATGGGCATCATGACAGAGTTGGTGAGGAAATCGAAGAAATCCAGAAACTGCATTCCGAACACCGTCACGCCCGCCAGCGGGCCATAGCCCAGTGCCGAAAGGCTGCCCAGCGCCACCATGATCAGGCCGATCAGTGCCGTTGCGCGCTCGCGGCTCCAGCCCAGCTCGTCCTCAAAGGTGGAGACAGCGCTCTCGGTCAGGGCAATGGAGCTGGTCACGGCTGCAAACAGCACCAGTAAAAAGAACAGGATGCCCACCACATGGCCAAAGCCCATGCTCTCGAACACCTTGGGGATGGTAATGAACATCAGCGCCGGGCCGGCCTGCAGGGTGTCCGGGTCGCCGCCGGAGAAGGAGAACACCGCCGGAATGATCATCAGGCCCGCCATGATGGCAATGGCCGTGTCAAACAGTTCCACGTTCTCGGTGGATTCCTCAATGGAGACATCCTTCTTCATATAGGAGCCAAAGGTGACCAGAATGCCCATAGCGATGGACAGCGAATAGAACATCTGGCCCATGGCCGTGACCACCGTCATCCAGGAAAAGTTTGCCACGTTCGGCACCAGAAAATACTTCACGCCTGCCAACGCGCCCGGGCGCGTGACCGCGTAGCCCGCAATGACCACCGAAAGCACCACCAGCACCGGCATCATCACCTTGGAAACACGCTCCACGCCGTTGCGCACACCGGCAAAGATGATGGCCAGCGTAAAGGCCGTGAAGATCAGAAAGCACACCTCTGCCGACAGTCCGCTGGAAATGAAATTGGAAAAATAACCGTCCTGCGAAAGCTCACTGCCATGGCCGCTGATATACTCCGACAGATAGCGGATGACCCATCCGCCAATGACCGAATAGTACGGCACGATCAGAATGGGAATGACCGCATTGATCCAGCCGCCGAACCGCAGGCCACCCTTTTTGCCAAAAGCTCCAAAGGCACCCACCGGGCTTTTGTGGGTCATGCGGCCCAGTGCCGTTTCGGCCACGATCATCGTGTAGCCAAAGGTGACGGCCAGCACGATGTACACCAGCAGAAAAATGCCGCCGCCGTATTTCGCGGCGAGGTACGGAAACCGCCAGATGTTGCCCAGACCCACCGAAGCGCCTGCGGCCGACAGCACAAAGCCGATCTTGCCGGAAAAGGCGCTGCGCTTTTGTTTTTGCGTATCCATGATTTAATTCCTCTTTTCCTATATTCCTATACACAAGTGGCCTTAGTGTACCATATCTGTCCGTCAAATACAACTGTCCCGCCTGTTTGCGTGCAAAAAACAAACAGCGCCCCGCAAGGGAGCGCTGCCTGTCTTTATAAGAGGTATACGCGTTGAGCTCAGAAGATGCTGTAGCCCAGCAGCTGCGGCAGGGCGGTAGTAAGCGGGCCCCACAGGCTGATGGAGATCAGAACGATCACGTTGCAGATCACGTAGGGCGCTGCGCCCTTGAAGATCTCGATGATGGGCATACGGTTGATCTTGTTGCAGGCGTTCAGGCACATGCCGACCGGCGGAGTGACCAGACCGATGGCCAGACCGGTGATCATCATGGCACCGAACTGCAGCGGCGAGAAGCCGTACTGCACCATGACCGGCAGCAGGATGGGGGTGAGCAGCAGGATGGCCGGGCTGACATCGATGAAGGTGCCGATCATCAGGATCAGCACATCAAAGATCAGTGCAATGGCCCATGCGGGCATGTTCAGGGACATGAAGAAGGCACCCACCGTCTGCGGCACCTTCTGCATGGTCAGCACCCATGTAAAGATGGTGGTAAAGCCGATGATGAGCATGATGGAGGAAGAAGAGATCAGGGTCTTTTTTAAAGCCTCCCAGACACCCTTCCATGTCAGCTCCTTGTAGACGAAGAAGCCCACCAGCATGGAATACAGCACGGCCACACCGGCACTTTCGGATGCAGTGCACACGCCGAAGGAAACGCAGATGATGATGAACAGCGGCATGATGAGGGCAGGAATGCCGGAAAGCAGGCTCTTGGCGGCGCGCTTGCCGTCAAACTTGACCTTTTCCGGATGCCAGCCCTTCTTGGCGCTGATGATGTACACCAGCACCAGCTGGGTCAGACCGATCAGGATGCCGGGCACGGCACCTGCCACGAACAGCGCACCCACCGATGCACCGGAGATCATGGAGTAAACGATCATGGGGGTGGAGGGCGGGATGATCATGCCCATGGTGGAGGATGCCACCGTGATACCGGCAGAAGCTTCCGGCGGGTAGCCTTCCTTCTCCATGGCGGGGATCAGGATGGAACCCAGAGCCGAGGTATCGGCCACAGAGGAGCCGGAAATACCGCCAAAGATCATGGAAGCCACGATGTTCACTTCGCCCAGACCGCCGCGGATGGGCCGCAGCAGCTCCATGCAGAAGTTGATGATGCGCTGGGTGATGCCGCCGGTGTTCATCAGTTCGCCAGCCAGCATGAACAGCGGCATAGCGATCATCAGCTCACTGTAGGCACCGTTCCACACGCGCTGCGGCAGCATGGTAATAAAGGTAGGTGCATAGATCAGAATGTAGGTCACACAGGAAGCGCCGATGGCGAAAGCCAGCGGGATGCCCAGCGCGGCAAAGAAGATCAGCAGCACCAGAAGGATGAGCATTGCCATAGTTGTGTATTCTCCCCTTTCCGCTTATGCGTCGTCACGGCTCAGCGCCTGATTCTTGGGCGCAAAGTAGGAAATATCGGCCTTGTACAGGGTGATGATCTTGATCACGACGCAGATGGCACAGATGATGCCGCACACCGGCATGATGCCGTACATATACATCATGGGGATCTCCATGCCCTGACTGATCTGCTTACCGGCAACGCCCACATACTTGAAGCCCTGATAGGTGAACACCAGCACCACGGCCAGCACGATGAGGTAATTGATGATAGCCAGCCAGCGCTTGCGGGCAGGCTTGACACCGTCGTAAAGGATGTCGATCATGACGTGCTCGTCCTTGATCACGTTGATGCCCATGCCCCAGAAAGTGGTAAAGGCAAACAGGGTGGTGTTGAACTCTGCCAGCTGCTTCCAGCTCAGAGAGAAGCAGTAGCGCGCAATAACGGTAAAGATCACAAGAGCTGCCAGCAGTGCCATGGCGATCACGCCGATGGTAAAGTATATGTCAAACAGCTTCTTGCCGATTTTTTTCAGCTTTTCGATGGTGCTCAGCCCCTTTCGGTTATTTTACAACTTTTTCCATTGGCCTGTTACAGCAGAGGGCAGCCCGCAGGCTGCCCTCTCGCCTTTACCGTAACATGGCCGTTCTAGCCTTTGGTCGTTTCTGCTTATGCCTTTGCGACGATATCCTGCATCTCCTTGATCTCGTCGGCGGTGCAGATGCCCTCGGTGACACACTGGTCGTACACGGACTGCACAGCGGTCTGGAAGGCCTTCAGCTCATCGGCAGAGGGCTCGTAGACTTCGCAGCCGGAATCCACGATGGTCTGCTTTGCGGCGCTGGAGTTCTTGTCGATCAGCTCGTCGTTGTACTCGCCCATCTTGGTGGCGCACTCGGTAATGATATCGCGGTACTCCTCGGGCAGGCCGTTCCACCATGCTGCGTTCACATAGAAGGGGTCCGGATGGAACTGGTAGTTGACCTCGGTGAAGTACTTCTGCACTTCATAGAACTTCATGCCCTCCACGTTTGCTTATGTGTGATAAAGAAGTAATAGAAGTGTAAAAAATTTTGCCGTTCCTATCCGGCACTTGCG
>OGDX01001518.1_pt1 | contig 11446 bp, 10 predicted proteins | sample 1570461 | NCBI WGS metagenome assembly OGDX01 (sample SAMEA2582172, study PRJEB24529) | metagenome
CAACCATGGACTGTGTCTCTGTGAGCTGGTATTTTCCACCGAATGGCATGTAAACGCTGTTCACACCGATGGAACCATCGAACATCTCCACAAGACCTTTCTGGGAGCAGACATTTAAATCAGCCAGTTCTGTCATCCATGCAGCTTTCATATCATTTGCCGCAACTGCCTCTGCTACCTTTGGTGCTGCGATCTTTTTGAAATAGTTCTCTTTTTCCTCAGGCATCTCAACTTCTACGTTGGTCTCCTGATGTGCACCATTTGTATCTAAGAATGCTCTGGAAAGATTTACGATCTCTTTTCCTCTCCACTCTAACACAAGTCTTGGATTCTCTGTTACAACTGCAACTTCCACTGCCTCTAAGTTTTCCTCAGCTGCGTATCCTAAGAAGGTCTTAACATCCTCCGGAGCTACAACAACTGCCATACGCTCCTGGGATTCAGAGATTGCAAGCTCTGTTCCGTCAAGTCCGGCGTATTTTTTCGGAACTTTATCTAAGTTAATGCGAAGTCCGTCTGCTAATTCACCGATTGCCACAGACACACCGCCTGCACCGAAATCGTTACATTTTTTGATGATGTGGGCAACTTCCTCACGGCGGAATAATCTCTGGATCTTACGCTCTGTCGGAGCATTACCTTTCTGTACTTCTGCACCGCAGGCAGAAGTGGACTGTGTATTATGTGCCTTGGATGAACCTGTTGCACCACCGATACCGTCACGTCCGGTACGTCCTCCGAGTAAGATAATGATATCGCCCGGATCAGAAGTCAGTCTCTGAACTGCACGTCTTGGAGCAGCGCCCATAACGGCACCGATCTCCATACGTTTTGCGACATAGTCTGGATGGTATACTTCTTTTACATAACCGGTTGCAAGTCCAATCTGGTTACCATAGGAACTGTAACCGTGAGCTGCCTCGCGGACAATTTTCTTCTGTGGAAGTTTTCCCGGCAATGTATCTTTGACAGAAACGGTCGGATCAGCCGCACCGGTCACACGCATTGCCTGATAAACATATCCTCTGCCCGACAGCGGGTCGCGGATAGCTCCGCCTATGCAGGTTGCCGCGCCGCCGAACGGCTCGATTTCCGTCGGGTGGTTGTGTGTTTCGTTTTTAAATAAGAAGAGCCAATCTTCGTCTTCGCCGTCTACATCAACCTTTATTTTTACGGTGCAGGCATTGATTTCATCCGATTCATCAAGATTTTTGAGCTGACCCGTGTGTTTTAAATAACGCGCTCCGATAGTCGCCAAATCCATAAGGTTTTGCGGCTTTGTTCTGCCGAGCTCCTTGCGTATGGAAACATATCTGTCGTATGCCTTTTGTATGGTTTTGTCCTCTGTTTTTACTCCGTCTATCGTCGTGAGAAACGTGGTATGGCGGCAATGGTCCGACCAGTATGTATCAATCATTCTGATTTCCGTTATAGTCGGGTCGCGATGCTCGCCTTTGAAGTATTTGCGGCAAAATTCAATATCCGCAAGGTCCATTGCAAGAGCATATTTGTCTATAAATGCCTTGAGCTCATTTTCGTTAAACTCCGTAAATCCCGTAAGAGTTTCAACACTTGTCGGAATGTTGTAGTTGACATTCAGCGTTTCGGGCTTTTCAAGAGAAGCCTCACGGCTCTCTACGGGGTTTATTACATACTTTTTGATAGCCTCAAGCTGTGCCGGAGCAAGCTTGCCGAAAAGCATATATACTTTTGCGGTACGAACGGTCGGCTTATCGCCCTCCGAAACTATCTGAATACACTGAGCACAGGAGTCCGCCCTCTGGTCAAACTGACCCGGCAGATATTCAACTGCAAATACCGTGGCGTCGGTCTGAGGCAGGCGAGCGTAGGTGTTGTCAAGCTGCGGCTCTGAGAAAACGGTTTTTTCACAGCACTCGAAAAGCTCTTCGCTGATGTTTTCCACATCGTATCTGTTGAAAATACGAAGCTCTTCAAGCGAGTCTATCATAAGCAGTGAGCGTATATCCGATAAAAGCGATGCAGCCTCGTCTGCAAATTGTTTTTTCTTTTCAACGTAAATTCTGTATACCATTTCGTCACTTCCTGTTTATTTTTTCAGTGCGGCAAGCGCACGCGCACCGATGTCTTTTCTGTAAAAGGCGTCCTTAAATTTAATCTGCTCGGTTGCTTTGTAAGCGGTAGAGAGAGCGGCGTTAAGGTCTTTTCCCGTTGCCGTAACTCCGAGGACTCTGCCGCCGGAGGTCACGATTTTGCCGTCCTTTTCGGCAGTACCCGCATGGAATACCGTGACGTTTTCCGTATTTTCGCTGTCGCCGAAGTCTATTTCATAGCCCTTGCCGTAAGACAGCGGATAACCGCCGGACGCGATAACCACGCATGCCGCACTTTCGTCCTTGAACTCAACATTTAAAAACGAGAGCGTTTCATCGTGAACCGCACGCATAATTGTGAGAAGGTCGGTTTTGAGAAGCGGCAAAACAACCTGAGTTTCGGGATCGCCGAAGCGGCAGTTGTATTCTATAACCTTAGGGCCCTTTGGTGTCAGCATAAGACCGAAGTAAAGGCAGCCCTTAAAGGTTCTGTTTTCGTTGTTCATAGCCTTAACTGTGGGCAGGAATATCTTTTCGGCACATTCCTTTGCGATTTCGGCCGTGTAGTAGGGGTTCGGCGCAACCGTTCCCATTCCGCCTGTATTGAGTCCCTTGTCGCCGTCAAGAGCACGCTTGTGGTCCATGGACGAAACCATGGGAACTACGGTTTTTCCGTCGGTGAAAGAGAGAACGGAAACCTCGGGACCAGTTAAAAATTCCTCGATAACGACATTGTTGCCGCTGTCACCGAACTTTTTATCCTCCATTATTGTTTTGACGGCGTCCTCTGCCTGCTCCTCTGATTCGGCTATTATAACACCTTTTCCGAGGGCGAGACCGTCCGCCTTAATAACGGTCGGATATTCATTTTTTTCTTTTATGTAAGAGAGCGCTTCTTCGGGATCCGAAAAAACTTCATAGCCCGCTGTCGGGATACCGTATTTTTTCATAAGATTTTTTGAGAAAACCTTGCTTCCCTCGATTACGGCCGCTTTTTTAGACAGACCGAAGCACGGTATTCCCTTGCTTTCGAGAATATCCACCAATCCTAATACGAGCGGGTCATCAGGTGCCACTACGCAGAAATCAATGTTCATTTTAACGGCAAAATCCGTAATGCCGTCTAAATCCGTGGCACTTATGTTGACGCATTCCGCGTCTTTTGCAATGCCGCCGTTTCCGGGGCACGCAAAAATCTCGGTGACCTCCGGATTTTCCTTCAGCTTTTTAATTATGGCGTGTTCTCTTCCGCCCGCGCCGACTACAAGTATTTTCATTTTAGAAACCTCTTATTGTTTTATCAGTGATGGAAAAGACGTATTCCTGTGAATGCCATGGTAATGCCGTGCTTGTTGCAGCAGTCAATTACGATGTCGTCACGTATGGAGCCGCCCGGTTCAACTATATACGAAACACCGCTTCTTCTTGCACGCTCTATGTTGTCATCAACCGGGAAAAACGCGTCCGAGCCGAGCGATACATCGTGAAACTGTGCGAGCCAAGCCTTTTTTTCTTCCTTTGTGAGGGGTTCGGGGCGAGTGTTAAAGGTGTTCTGCCAAACATCATCGCCGATTACGTCCTCATAGTCGTCGGAGATGTATACATCAATGGCGTTATCTCTGTTGGGTCTGCCGATGGACTTTATAAAGTCGAGAGCGAGGACCTTAGGATGCTGTCTTAAATGCCAATTGTCGGCTTTGCTGCCGGCTAAGCGTGTGCAGTGAATTCTTGACTGCTGACCGGCGCCAACGCCTATGGTCTGACCGTCTTTTGCATAGCATACGGAGTTGGACTGTGTGTACTTGAGCGTGATAAGCGAAATTATAAGGTCGCGCTTTGCACTTTCGGGAAGCTCCTTACTTTCGGTGACAATGTTTAAAAGTGAGCTTTCGTCAATTTTTAATTCGTTTCTGCCCTGCTCAAATGTAACGCCGTAAACGTCCTTATGTTCTATCGGAGCGGGCTTGTATTCGGGGTCTATTTCAACTATATTGTAATTTCCCTTTTTTTTGGATTTGAGTATTTCAAGAGCCTCTTTTTCGTATCCGGGAGCAATTATACCGTCGGAAACCTCATGCTTTATAAGCAGTGCCGTGGGAACGTCACATATGTCTGAGAGCGCTATCCAATCGCCGAAGGACGACATTCTGTCTGTGCCCCTTGCTCTTGCATAAGCTGATGCGAGAGGGGAGAGAACCGCATCGTCGTCAACCCAGTAAATTTTTCTGAGCGTATCGGAGAGCGGCAAGCCGACAGCCGCGCCTGCAGGGCTGACATGCTTAAAGGAAGCAGCCGCAGGAAGACCGATGGCGGATTTTAATTCTTTTACAAGCTGATAGCTGTTCAGCGCGTCGAGGAAGTTAATATAGCCGGGTCTGCCGTTTAAAACGGTAACCGGTAAGTCTCTGCCGTCCGCCATAAAAATTTTAGACGGCTTTTGGTTTGGGTTACAGCCGTATTTAAGTTCGATCTCTTTCATTTCAGACCTCCGTAAAGTCACTTCTTAATTGTTTTTGTTGATGATTCTTTGGGTGTATTCGTTTGTTTCAATGTCAATAAATCTTACGAAAAGCGAAACCTTATTGTCCTCGTTGAGATTTTCCCAGATAAGCTTTGTAAGAGTATCAATATCCGTGTCGGGAAGCTCAAGCGTTTTCGGCTCACCTTCAAAGCTCGGAAGCGGATTTCCGTCGCATTTATAAGTGTGGATAAATTTTGCTTTACCGCAGAGTGGATTTTGATACGCATAGGTGTATCTCTGACAAGAGCTGCCGTCGCCGTCTGCCGATTTAAGGATTGACATGGCATAGTTCATTTCGCCGTTGTCTATGTGGATAATGCCCGATATTCTCGGCGTGAAATTAGGAGCGTCATCCTCAAACTCTCTTGTGCGAAGCGACTGCTCAAAGGTCATCTGCTTGTCCATAAGCTCATAAATTGTATCGGTCTGGTCGCCGTTTGTAACAATAGTTTTGTTACCGAGAACTCTTACGGGAGCGTAGATGATAAGGTGGGGGTCAACCATCTTGGACTCGTCGAAGGCCTGAGTGCGAATACCTTCGCCGTCCTCAACGAACACACGGTTCCTGCTGTTTTCGCTTCTGCCCATAATGAAATAAGCCATAACAGCCTTTTTGCCGTCCGCGCTCTTTCCTATCATAATTCCTCTACCGTGATATGCGAGAGAATTAAGCTCTTCCTTAATTGATTTTATCTCCATGAAGCATTATCCTTTCAAAATTTATTAAAATGAACCGAGATAACATTCGGTAATATAATTTTGTGAAACCTTGCCGCCTTTTTCATGTTTTGAAAAAGCATTTTCAAGTTCACAAACAAAGCCGTCATAGCCGCTGTCATCACGCCGCGGCGCATACGAACGGGAAAGAACGTCGCCGATAAACTGTTCCTTTGTGACAAATCTCTTATTTTCAAGTCTTAAAAAATCGGTGTTTTTAAAATATTCGTTTCTTAAAAATGAGTTGCCGTCAAAGTCGTCATAACCCGTCTGAACATGACCGCTTCGGTAGCAGTCGCAATATTTCATACAGATTTTGTTGCGCTCTTCTTCAAGACTGTTCTGACATCTTGAATTCCACACGATAGCAAGGTGTCCGTCATGAGTTAATATCCGTCGGCACTCCGCCTTGAACCTCGCCTTATCGAACCAATGAAACGCTTGGGCAACGGTTATCAGGTTAATACTTTTTGTGTCAAGCGTTGTGCTTTCCGCTGAGGCAACAACCGTTTTTACCTTGTCGCCCAAAGCTTTTTTGAGAACCGAGAGCATATCCGAGTTAGGTTCAACCGCCGTTACGCTCCACGGCTTTTTGAGCAGCGCAGATGTGAAAATGCCTGTGCCTGCGCCTATATCAGCCACGGCTTCGGCGTTAGTCATATCGTAAAGCCAATCAATAAGCTTTTCGGGATATGACGGACGATATTTTGAATAAAGCTCCGCCTTACCCGTGAATTTATTCTCATTCATTGCAGTATGTCCTACCGTTTTCGATTTTTACTTTACCTGAGCACATAAGCTCGACCGACTCGGGGAGAATTTTCCACTCCGCCTGCTCCATAACGCGTTTTTGAAGTATCTCGGGAGTGTCATTTTCCTCAACATAAACTGCCCTTTGCATAATAATCGGTCCGCCGTCGGGAATCTCGTTTACTATATGCACCGTAGCGCCCGTAACCTTAACGCCCTTTTTTAGAGCTGCCTCGTGAACATGAAGCCCATAGAAGCCCTCACCGCAAAACGACGGTATAAGCGACGGGTGAATGTTTATGATTCGGTTTTCGTACTTTTTTGTGAACTCCTTTGAGAGTATTGACATAAAGCCCGCAAGAACAATTAACTGAATATCGTTTTCTTCGAGATTTTTTAAAATCTCTTCTTCAAATCTTTCCTGGCTTCCGAGCTCTTTTTTTGAGCATACAACGGATTTTATACCGTGATTTTCGGCTCTTTTGAGCGCGTATGCAGTCTTTGAGGAGGACACCATCAAAACTATCTCGCCATGCGGTATCTTACCGTTTTCCTGAGCGTTTATAAGAGCCTCAAAATTTGTTCCGCCGCCGGAAACAAAGACGGCTATTTTTGTCTTCAGCATATTTTAACACCGTCTTCGCCGCTTGCGGTTTCACCTATGATATATGCATCTGTGCCGCTTTCGCGAAGGATTCTTACGGCCCTGTCGGCGTCTTCGGGGGCAACTGTTATGCTCATTCCCACGCCCATATTAAAGGTGTTGAACATATCCCTTTCCGGAATGTTGCCGGTTTTTTCGATAATATCGAATACGGGGAGTATTTTAAGAGCTTTTTTCTCGATAACAGCGGTTATGCCTTCCGGCAGGCTTCTTGGAATATTCTCATAAAAGCCGCCGCCGGTTATGTGCGATACAGCCTTAATTTTAACTTCCTTTGCGAGCGCAAGCACGGGCTTTACATATATCTCGGTGGGAGTTAAAAGAGCCTCGCCTATGGTCGAGCCGAGCTCGTCATACGTCTTATCTATACCGCCCTTGTCAAAATCGAATACCTTTCTGACAAGCGAAAATCCGTTTGAATGTACGCCGCTTGAGGGCAGGGCGATTATAACGTCGCCGGCCTTTACCGATTTGTTGTCAAATACATCGGGCTTGTTAACTATGCCTACCGTGAATCCGGCAAGGTCGTAGTCGTCCTCGGGCATCATACCGGGATGCTCGGCTGTTTCACCGCCTATGAGAGCACAGCCGGCTCTGACGCAGCCTTCTGCAACGCCCGATACTATTGATGCTATCTTTTCGGGATAGTTTTTTCCGCAAGCGATGTAATCAAGGAAGAAAAGGGGTTTTGCACCACAGCAGATAACGTCGTTTACGCACATTGCAACGCAGTCTATGCCTATGGTATCGTGTTTGTCTAAAAGCATAGCGATTTTAAGCTTTGTGCCTACGCCGTCGGTGCCGCTTACGAGTATCGGCTCCGAGCACATCTCATCCTTGATGTCAAAGAGTCCGCCGAAGCCGCCTATATCCGACATTGCTCCCGAGGTGAGAGTCCTTTTGATATGCTGTTTCATAAGCTCAACTGACTTGTATCCGGCGGTTATGTCAACACCGGCAGCCTTGTAGCTCTCGGAAAAGCTCTTTTCCATTATAAATTCTCCTTTTCATTCTTTTCGCTTATCTTCTTTTCAAACTGAGTTTTGTTGGTGTCGGCAGGTATTTCTATCGGATACTTGCCGTTGAAGCAGGCGGCACAGAAGTCAAGCTTGCAGCCGTCGGCAAGCTCGAAGACGTGTTCTTCGCTGAGAAATCCGAGCGAATCCGCACCGATTATTTCGCGGATTTCATCTATTGAATGGTTGTTTGCTATAAGGTTTTCGGCCGAGTCTATATCCGTTCCGAAATAGCACGGATGCCTGAACGGGGGAGCCGAAACGCGCACGTGAACCTCTTTTGCCCCTGCGTCGCGGAGCTGTTTAACTATTCTCGCACTTGTTGTTCCTCGGACTATTGAGTCGTCTATCATAACAACTCTTTTACCCTTTACTGTGGAACCTATCACATTGAGCTTTATCCTGACATCGCTTTCGCGCTGCTCCTGAGTCGGCTGTATAAATGACCTGCCTATATATTTGTTTTTGATAAAGCCCATACCGTAGGGGATTCCCGATTTTTTGGCATATCCCATTGCGGCGTCAAGACCGCTGTCGGGCACACCTATTACAACGTCGGCGTCAACGGGATGCTCTTCGGCTAGAAATTCTCCGGCCTTCTGCCTTGCCAAATGAACCGAAGCACCCTCGATAACGGAATCGGGACGTGCGAAATATATATATTCAAATACGCAAAGAGCCTTTTTGCGGTCGGAGCAATGACCCTCTATTGAGCGCATACCGTATTTGTCGATAACCACTATTTCGCCGGGGCGCACATCGCGTACATATTCTGCGCCGAGAGTGGATAAAGCACAAGATTCGGAAGCGAATATCGTTTTACCGCCCTTTTTGCCTATGCAAAGCGGACGAAATCCGAGCGGGTCACGCGCCGCTATGAGCTTTGACGGCGACATTATGATAAGAGAATAAGCTCCCTCTAGGCGGTACATTGCCGAAAAGACCGCCGCCTCAATTGACGGAGCGGCAATTCGCTCCTTGGTTATGATGTATGAAATAACCTCGGTGTCGCTTGTCGAGTGAAAAATCGAACCGCTCATCTCAAGTTCTCTGCGAAGCTCGGCGGCGTTTGTAAGATTGCCGTTGTGAGCGAGAGCCATGCTGCCCTTTATGTGGTTTACTACCATCGGCTGCGCGTTCTCTCGTGAGCCGCCTCCCGTGGTACCGTAGCGGACGTGACCGACAGCCATTTGCCCCATACCGAGCGAAGCAAGTTTTTCACGGCTGAACACGTCATTTACAAGCCCCGCATCCTTGTAGCAGTTAATAACGCCGTCGTCATTTACCGCTATTCCGCAGCTCTCCTGACCGCGGTGTTGAAGTGCAAAGAGCGCATAATATGCCGCGGACGCCACGTCTGCGGTCTCTTCGGAGTATATACCGAAAACGCCGCACTCCTCATGAATACTGTCAAACATATAATACCTCGTAAATTGCTTTTGTAAACTGCTTAGTCTTTAAGGCCGAGACGACGGAATACTTCGTTGTAAGCTTCTTCCACATTGCCGAGATCGCGGCGGAAGCGGTCCTTATCGAGCTTCTCGTTTGTCTTGACATCCCAGAGACGGCAAGTGTCGGGCGATATTTCGTCGGCAAGGATTATTGTGCCGTCGGGAAGTCTGCCGAATTCGATTTTAAAGTCAATAAGCTTCATTCCGGCAGAGAGGAAATACTTTTTGAGGCACTCGTTTACTTTTCTTGTGTAATTCTTTATTGTGTCGATTTCGTCCTGAGTCGCAAGTCCGAGTGCGAGCGCATAATCGTCGTTGATAAACGGATCGCCGAGCTCATCGTTTTTGTAGCTGAATTCAAGAATGGGGCAGAGGAGCTCTTTTCCCTCGGGAACGCCCATTCTCTTTGAAAAGCTGCCTGCGGCCACATTTCTTACTATTACCTCAAGCGGAACTATTGAAACCTTTTTAACGGCGGTTTCGCGGTCGCTGAGCTCTTTTATAAAATGAGTGGGAACTCCGTCTTTTTGGAGCAGACCGAATACATAGTTTGACATTTTGTTGTTAACTACGCCCTTACCCATTATGGTGCCTTTTTTCTCGCCGTTAAAAGCGGTTGCGTCGTCTTTATAATCAACTATTACAACGCCGTCCTCATCCGTTGCAAAAACCTTTTTTGCCTTACCTTCATAGAGCTGTTCAAGCTTTTTCATAATTTGTATATCTCCTTCTGTTTTAGTTTTTAAATTGATTTGAAATTATATCATCTTTTTCACGGACCGCTTCGGCCATTTCTTTTCTCATACCGCGCAGCTTCTCCCGAAGAGAGTCGTCGGAGAGAGCAAGCATTTGAGCCGCGAGAATTGCGGCGTTTTTGCCTCCGCCCAAAGCCACCGTGGCTACGGGAATGCCGGATGGCATCTGTACCGTGGCCAAAAGTGCGTCGAGTCCGCCGAATGACGAACCCACCGGAACGCCTATTACCGGTAAAACGGTGTTGGCGGCAAGCCCTCCGCCGAGATGAGCCGCCATACCGGCTATTGAAATTATAACTCCGAATCCGTTTTGCTCGGCGTTCTTTGAAAAGGCCGACGCCTCGTCCGGTGTGCGGTGTGCCGACATCACGTGAACCTCAAAGGGTATTTCGAGCTTTTTAAGCTCGGTTGCCGCTTTTTCGGCTGTGGGCAGATCGCTGTCAGAGCCCATGATTATTGCAACTTTTTTCATCTTTTGTTCCTCCGGTAAAATATAAAGCGGCGTAGTTTTATACTACGCCGTTCTTTAATAATACATTTTTTCGCAAATATTGCGTTTTTTCATTTTTGCCGCACCTATTTTGCTGCGGTATAATTTTGCACAACGGCAGAGTATTTGCGAATTCATCAAATCATTTCCGTAAAGGCTTTTGATAAAAAGCATTCTTATACCTCCGTCAGCACAAAAACTATACTGTAATTTTACTTTTTACGACAGAAAAAATCAATACCAAAAACCGCGGAATTTCAAAATTGGATACATCAACAAGTATCATAAAATAAAATAATGCCGTTTGTCTAAAATGACAAGTGCGTCTTACTTTTCGGAAACGGCCTCGGCGGCATTTTCAACGTGCAAGCTTCTTGTCTGCCCGTTGAGCCAATCTGTGATGTCTTTGGTTACGGCGTCACGGTCGATTTCATTAAGCAGCTCATGTCTGTCACCGGGGTAAAGCTTCATTTCGACCGAACTATGCCCGGTCTTTTTCAATGTCATGAATACCTCGTTTACACCCTTGCCGTATTCGCCGACAGGGTCGTTTTCGCCGGCAATTAAAAATATCGGCTTATCATTCGGAACCGCGCGGTACCAGTCCTTGCCCGAGATTTGCTTCAAAAGCGAAAACAGAGTTTCAAAGCCGTTTGCGGTAAAGACAAAGCCGCAGTAGTCGTCGTCTATGTATTTTTTAACCTCTTCCTTGTCCTTCGAAAGCCAGTCGAATTGTGTTTCGTTTTCGGTGCGCTTGTTGTATTTTCCGAAGGCGAGCGAATTGAGAAAGTCCGAACGATGATGGTCGCCGCTGCGCTTTTCAATTGCTCTTGCCAAGGCTGCACCAAGACCTGCGGCAGGGTTGGCACCGCTTGTTCCGCACCATATCGTACCGTCTATGGTGTCGGGATATTTTGCAGTATATGCGCGTGCGAGGAACGAACCCATGCTGTGTCCGAAAAGGTACATAGGGAGTCCCGGATATTCGCGTCTTGCTATGTCGTTTAATT
>OGDX01001529.1_pt1 | contig 11364 bp, 7 predicted proteins | sample 1570461 | NCBI WGS metagenome assembly OGDX01 (sample SAMEA2582172, study PRJEB24529) | metagenome
CATATTACACTCATGAGGAGGTTTCACTATGAAGAGGAAAAAGTTTATTGCCTTACTTTGTGTAGCAGCGACAAGTGCAAGTCTTGTTACACCAGTAATGGCAGAAGAGAATCAGGCAGTAGAAACTGTACAGGAGACAGCAGTAGAACAGGAAACTGCAGGTCAGGAAACAACAAAGCAGGAAGCCCCGGCAGGAGAAGTACCAGTAGAAGAGGGAGCGGAAGAAAAAGAAGTACCTGCGGAGGAGGCAGAAGAACCGGTAGAAGAGGCAGCACTTGTTCCGGAAGAGTCAACAGCAGAAAATCCAAAGAATGAAACATCAGAAGCGACGAATACAGTTGATACATATATTGAAGATGGACTGTATGAGGAAAATGGAGAAGTTTACTATTATAAAGATGGTGAAATGGTCACAAATAAAATAGTAGAATTTGAAGCAGAGGATGGCACTACTTTTGCACATTACTTTGATTATGATGGGACAATGTTGAAAAATGCTTATCATTATTATGTGAATGGGTATGATGATAATGATAATTACTTTGCTGGAGAGATTCGAGTTGATGGTAATGGTTATCTTTGTACAGGATGGTATTCAGAAGATGGTTACTGGAGATATTATAGCGAAGAGGACTATTTCCTTTGCACTTCAGAGATTATAGAGGATAATGGAAAACAGTATTATGTTGACAGTTATGGTAACATGGTAACGAATACTACGGTGATGAAAGATGGCGTTACATATGTTGCTGATTCTACAGGAGTTTTATCTGTTAAAGATATGACAGATAAAACTGAATGGGTAAAAAGTGGGGAAGACTGGTATCTGTATGTAGACGGAGAACTTGTAAAAGAAAACTATTATGAATATAGTGGTAAGACGTATTATTTTGATCAAGAAGGTCGCATGGAGACTGGCATCTTTGAGGATAAAACAGGAAAAAGATGTATGGCAGAGCCAAGTGGTGCTGTGATTACGAATCCTACAAAGGGATGGAACAAGTCATCCGAAGCAGACATATGGTATTATTATAAATCAAACGCAGAGGGTGATTTATATCCTGTTGATAATGAGATACTGAATCTACAAGGTAAGAAATATTATATTGATTGGAATGGACGGATGATAACTGGTGCGTTCTATTATGATGGATCCACTTATTTTGCAAATACTAATGGAGAAATACAGGAAAAAGCATCTTGGTATATAGATAGTAAAGGAAACTGGTACTATGTCAAACAAGATGGTAAAGTTGTTACGGATGATATCTACAAAATAGGAAATAAATCTTATATATTTGATGGCGATGGAGTAATGCAGAAGGGTACCGTCTGGTATAATGGAAAGATGTACCTGACAGATAACAATGGAGCAGTTATCAGTACGAATGGCTGGTATTTGAAGAAGGGCGATTGGTATTATATAAATAAGGATTCATCAATCGTGACAGATGAGTTTAAAGAAATTGATGGTAAGCTTTATTACTTTGAATACGATGGAGTAATGAAGATGGGGGATTTCTATATATATGATTCAGAAACCGGAACTTCAAAAAGATATTACGCAGATGAAAATGGTAAAATCACCAGAAACGATTGGTATCAGGCAGGTGTTGACTGGTATTATGCAGATGCCAATGGACAAAAGGAGACAAATAAGTGGATTGATGAAACATATTATTTGAATGGATCAGGAGCTATGGTAAGAGGTACTTGCAGAATAGAAGGAATTGAGTATTTCTTTGATAACAACGGCAAATATATAGGTACTTCTGCTAAAGATGGTTGGAGTTATTCAGATGGTAGTTGGTTCTACTATAAAGATGGAGAAGCATATACTGGTTGGGTTAACAATAAGTATTGGGTTGAAGATGGCGAACTTTGTACAGGTAGGTTTATAGAAGATGGTGGCAAGTACTATTATGTGAATTGCGAAGGAATTTACCAGACAGGCTGGATTAAAACTGAAGAAAATGAATGGTGGGGTGAATGGACATATGCCAATGCCAGCGGCGAAATTGTAAATGATGGATGGCAGTCTATAGGAGGAGACTGGTATTATTTTAAAGATGGAGTAATCAACCAATTCCCGATTATTGAAACAGAAGATTGTGTTGGATGTACCTTTAAATCAGATGGTCGGTATACAGGTAGAGCAAAAAGATCAAATTGGTATTATATTAATGAAAAATGGTATTATGTAAAAGCAGAAGGAAGCCTGGCAAGAGGAAAAGAAACAATAAATGGGCATACATATTACTTCAACAGTGGCTTTACTTCAGCGCTACTTCAAAATGAATATTATAGCGAATATGATAATAATAGTAATAAAAGTGTCTCAGTATGGGTGAACAGTAATGGCGAAAAGGACATGAGTAATGGTTGGAAATACACTGGACATACGTACTATTATGTGGAAAACGGAGCATTCAAAAACGGTTGGTTATCTTATGGAGGAAACTGGTATTATCTTGAACCAGGAATGGCTCGTGGAATCGAATTTGTTGAGTATAATGGAGAATATGAATATGCATTTTTTGATGAGAATGGTGTTTATCATAAGCTGACGGATGGCTGGAAGTCGATAAAGACAGAAGAGGGATTCACAGACTGGTATTACGTTAAGAATGGAAAACCGGCAAGCGGATATGTAGATGGATATCATTTCTATAGAAATGGTTATTTGGATACAGGAATTTACTGGTCAGATTCTGGAAAAGTATATTATTATGATGAAAATGGAAAAATGCTTAAGGGAACTGGATGGTATTTAGACAAATATGATACATGGCATTATATTTATTCAGATGGCACAATGGCTACTGGTGAGAGAACAATTGGAGGAAAGAAATATTGGTTCACAGGCTATGGAGACTGGATTAGATAAAAGATAATAAAACAAAAAGAAAAGAATTGTCGGATAATCAAAGTTTTTGAGGGTTTGCCGAACTAATTGAGGGTCACTCGTGAGGGGTTGGCCCTTTTAGAATGCCAGTTTTTGAGGGTTTAGTTTGAGGGGCTGGTTTGAGGGTCTGGAATAATTCCAGGCCCTCTTAAATAATTAGTCAAAATCATATTCGTTGGGATATGGGATATCATTATCTGATAAGATTTTTTGCAGTGTTTGGATATATTTGTATTGACGTTCAATTTCAATCCAGTTGCCATGACATAGTGAGTTTGCCTCTTCTAATTCATAACATGTAAGTTCATAATCTGTCCAAAGTGGACAGGAATGATTCTTGCTAAAAGCACAATGGTTTTTCATAAATTCCTCCTAAAAATCATCCTCTTCTAAATATAGAACAGGGTTGTAATTCGTGATACCGTTTAATACAGGGACTGATCTTGTTGCATATAGAAAGCAATTTCTAAAATGCTCGAAGTTGCGGAAACCTCTGCCAAGTCGTTTTAAATCTTTGATTTTTCTGTTAATAGATTCAATAGGTCCATTTGATAATCGGCTATCATAGATTCTTCCATTACCGATTTTTTCAACCATAATAAATGAGTTGATAAGGGAAGATTTATATTTTTCTAAGAGAGAAGCGAATTCACGAAATATCTCATGTCTTGATTTCCGGTATGCTTCAATCAATTCCTCCAATTCAATTTGAGCCTGTGAAGGATTACCGCCATTTCTGGCATTGAATTGAAGATACAGGATACTATGGCTTATGTAAATTTGCAGATGACGGAAAATTTATTGGCTATGTGAAAAAGTCGGATTGGAATAAAGTCGGTGATAAATGGTATTACGTTGATAGTAATGGGTCACTGTTGAAAGGAAAACAAGTAATCGGAGGAAAGACATATTACTTTAGGCAATGGGACTGTGTAATGTATGCAAATGCATTAGTATATGATGATGTTGAACATGAATATGTGTTTGTAGGATCGGATGGTACAGTTTCAAAAGCAAATGGCTGGCAATTAGGAGAATATGGCAAATGGTATTATCTTGAAAATGGAATTCCGAAGACAGGGTGGCTTAATTATGGTGGAAAGAGATATTACCTGTCACCGACAACAAGCACAGGATATAGAGAAGTGTGGGATGAAGATACCGGAGAACACGAGTATTATTTCTTTGATCAGGACGGAGCAGTTTGTAAACCGAATGACGGATGGTTTTCTATCAAATCTGACGGTCAGACTTATTGGTATTATATAAAGAATGGAGAACCAGTCAGAGGAGGTTGGTACAATGGTCATCGTTTCGGTTGGGATGGTGAGATGATTACTGGAAGCATATGGACAGGCGCAGATGAAATTTATGTATATGATGACAATGGTTATCTTCTGAAAAATGGTTGGCATAAGCTGTATGGCGTTTGGTATTATACAGATGCAAAAGGAAGAGCATATACCGGAGAAAGAAAGATCAATGGAACAAAATACTGGTTCACAGATGAGGGGGGTTGGGTAAAATAGTAAATTAGTTAAAGTGGTGAAAAATAGTTGAATAATTTAGGGGCAGTCATTAATGGCTGTCCCTTTTGGTGGTGAGAATAGTATCGTGATTTTTCATAGAAATATTGCTGAAACTATTGAAGAAATATAGACAAAGTGGAATGATTGCGATAAAATGATAATCGTGACAGATTGCTTTGCGATAGTGGAGGAGGAGCAAAAATGCATAAGAGGAAGTTGTTTTATGCGATGTGCTGCCTTACAGCGGTACTTGCGACAGGCTGTGGAAAGAAAGACAGCACGGATACAAAAAATCCAGAACAGGTAGAAAGTCAGGATACTACGAAGACAGACGATGAAAATAAGAGTGATACAAAGAACGATACAGAACAGACAGACGATAAGAAAGAAGAATCGGAGAAAACAAAAAGTGTTATGAAGATTTATTCTATCAATATGAGTTCAGGAGAGATCCAGACAGAAGATGTGGAAACAGATTCTTTAAATGAAGAAAAGATTTGGTCATTACTTCAGGAAAAGTCAGTGATCACTCCGGAATGTGGGATGAATTCTTTCAAAGTGAACGAAGAAGAGAAGACGATAGATCTTGATGTAGATGAAGGATTTGGGAATTATATTCGTTCCATGGGAACAACAGGAGAAACGGAAGTGCTTGCATGTGTTGTAAACACGTATCTGGACAGCTTCCAGTGTGAGAAAATCAAGATAACAGAAGCAGGACGTACATTTGAGACAAGTGGTGCAGTTCTGGCAGGTTATATGACAAAACAATAGGAAGCGGGGATGCGAAAAAGTGAAAAAATTATTAAAAAAATGTACGGTATTATTGTTGACAGCGGCAATGTCTATTACAGCGCTACCGGTGACGGCATGGGCTGAGACTCCGGCAGAGTCAGCAGTGAGGGGAGCGGAGACAGCTACGGATCATGTAGATGAGAATGCAGTAGATGAAAAACAGGCAGCCGGTACTGAACAGCGCCTAAATTATATGTACATAGATCAGCCTTATCTGGAAACACCGAATACACAGAAGGTAGTGGTATCCTGGGGAGATGGTTCCGAGGGGATTGAACAGATGACCGCAACTGTGCAGGGAACATCAGGAGAAGAAGTGTGGACTGCAGTACAGGAATCAGATGGCATATATCTGTTTGAAAGAGCTTATACAGAGCAGGAAAGGGGAGTCTATTCTGTTACAGAACTGCACGTTACAATTGCGGGAAATGTATATGATTATTCCCTTGCAGATCTTGGAATAGAAGCACTCTTTGGCGTAGATGAAAAATATGAAGGAATCGAAGAGTTACAGCCGGTAAGTGAGGAAGAGGTATCAGCAGATATTGCGGCATACAATATTGATGAATCCGGAAATGTTACTGAGCAGTCAAGTATCGAGGAGGCAATTGTTCAGGCAGAACAGGAAATTCCAGCAATGATGAGTGATGACGGAGTTCAGACACAGTCATCTAATATTGTAGTAGCACTTGATCCAGGACATGATTCAACACACGCTGGCGCATCAGCAAACGGCGTACGAGAAGAAGTCCTTACATTAAAGATTGCACAGTATTGTAAAGCAGAACTGGAAGAGTATGCAGGCGTATCAGTCTACATGACAAGAACAACAGCAGACTGTCCGCATCCGGGCGGAAGTTCTGCTCACGATATTGATCAGAGAGTAGCTGATGCAGCGGCAGCTGGAGCAAGTGTCTATGTCAGCTTTCATTTGAATTCATCTCTATCTTCAGCAGCAAAAGGTGCAGAAATAATCATTCCGAACACAAACTGGAAACCACAGGTCGGAAATGACGGAAAGAAACTGGCTACACTGATCGAGTCAGAACTTGTTGGGCTGGGACTGGAAGAAAGAAAAATTTATTCAAAAAATACAACTGTGAATGAACGTTATGAGGATGGCTCTCTTTCAGATTATTTTACAGTTCAGATTTCTGCAAAGGAGCATGGAATTCCGGGAATTATAGTGGAACATGCGTTTGTGACCAATACATCGGATGTAAATAATTTTCTAAATAATGAAGCTGGACTGAAGAAACTTGGTGTTGCCGATGCGACTGGAATTGCGAAATATTTTGGTCTGTCAAAGGGACAGTGGTACAAGGATTCTACTGGTTGGTGGTATGCATCTGGAACAAGCTATTTAAAAAATCAGTGGGCACAGATTAGTGGAAGCTGGTATTATTTTGATTCTAATGGCTATATGGAGACTAGCTGGCAGAAAATTAGTGGAAAATGGTCATATCTAGGTGGAACAGATGATGGAATTATGCGAATCGGTTGGCAAAAAATAGGAAGCAATTGGTATTATTTTAATTCAAGTGGATATATGTTAACTGGTTGGCAAAAAATAGGAACCAAGTGGTATTATTTCGGTGAATCTGACGACGGAGCAATGCAAATCGGTTGGCAGAAGATTGGTGGAGACAGGTATTATTTTGGTGAAGCTAATGATGGAGCAATGAAGACCGGTTGGCAGAAAATAGGAGAGTCCTGGTACTATCTAGGCAGTTCAAATGGTGGATATCTGCAAACAGGTTGGCAGAAAATCGGTGGAGCCTGGTATTATTTTAGTGATAAAGAGAATGGAGCAATGAAAACTGGCTGGCAGAAAGTTGGGAGCACATGGTACTATTTGGGAAGCGCAGATGGCGGCTACATGCAGACTGGATGGAGAAAGCTAGGAACAAACTGGTATTACTTTGGTGGAACAGACGATGGAGCAATGAAAACCGGTTGGCAGAAAATAGATGGAACATGGTATTTCTTTAATGATGATGGAATGTATGATTCTACCAAGAAATATGATGAGATTCCAGGGATAAATGATGACAAAATAAATGGAAGTGCCGGCACAAACAATTCGAATACAAATTCTAATGTTGTTGAGGGGACGTATTTGATTGAAGGAGATACCGAAGTAACAGTGGATCAGATGGTAGCTTATTTTGAGGCAAGTAAGAAAGCTTATCCGGAAGATGTAATGCGAAAAGGTGGGGCGGCTACAATCAGAGATTTTTGTCAGATTTATTACGAAGAAGCTGTGGCAGAAGGAATTAAAGCAGAAGTTGCATTTGTACAGGCGATGAAAGAGACAGGTTGGTTACAATTTACAGGTGTTGTGAAAGCAGAGCAGTATAATTTTGCGGGCATGGGAGCAACAGGAAATGGTGTTTCAGGTGAATCATTTAAAGATGTAAGAGAGGGTGTACGTGCACAAATTCAGCATTTGAAGGCATATGGATCAACAAAATCTTTAAATCAGACATGCGTAGATAATCGTTTTAAGTATGTTGAACGAGGAAGTGCAATTTATGTAGAATGGTTAAGTATACCTAACAATCCTAAGAAAAAAGGATGGGCAGCTGCCAATGGATATGGTGTTGATATCGTAAAGATGATACAAAAGATGAAAACAATGTAAAATATACCGTCAGTCGTGATAACGGCTGACGGTATTTCTACTAAAAAGGAGAAGAAAAATGAAATATGATTATTTAGTGGTTGGTTCTGGATTATACGGAGCTATTTTTGCGCATGAAGCGAAAAAACATGGAAAAAGAGTGCTTGTAATTGATAAACGACCGAATATTGCAGGAAACATTTATACAGAAAAAGTTGCGGGAATCAATGTTCATAAATATGGAGCTCATATTTTCCATACAAACAATAAGAAAGTGTGGGATTACATTACACAATTTGCAGAGTTTAATCGTTTTACAAACAGTCCGGTTGCAAATTATAAAGGGGAATTATATTCACTACCTTTTAATATGTACACATTTAATAAAATGTGGGGTGTTGTGACACCGGAAGAAGCTGCGGCAAAGATTGAAGAACAGCGAAAAGAGATTACAGGAGAACCAAGAAATCTGGAAGAACAGGCAATTTCTCTTGTGGGACGTGATATTTATGAAAAGCTGATCAAAGGCTATACAGAGAAACAGTGGGGACGCGATTGTAAGGAATTACCATCTTTTATTATTAAGCGTCTTCCGGTGTGTCTGACATTTGATAATAACTATTTTAATGCGTTGTATCAGGGGATTCCGATGGGCGGTTACACAAAGATGATAAATAACATTCTAGAAGGGATTGAAATTCGTTTAAATAAGGATTATTTAGAACATAAAGCAGAATGGGACGAACTGGTAGATAGAGTTGTGTATACAGGAGCAATAGATGCTTATTTTGATTATAAGTTAGGCACTTTGGAATATCGTTCGGTACGATTTGAAAACGAGCTTCTGGAACAGTCAAACTTTCAGGGAAATGCAGCTGTAAACTATACAGATCGAGAGACACCGTGGACGCGCATTATTGAGCATAAATGGTTTGAGTTTGGAAAAGATGAAGAAGGAAATGATATCCCAGAAACAATGATCAGTCGTGAATATAGTAGCGAGTGGAAACCGGGAGATGAGCCGTATTATCCTGTAAATGATGAGAAGAACAGTGCACTTTATTCGGAGTATAAGAAACTGGCAGGTGCAGAAGAGAAAGTAATCTTTGGAGGACGACTTGGAGAATATAAATACTACGATATGGATACAACGATTGCTTCGGCTTTAGAAAAGTGCGAGGAAGAATTTGAAGCTATAAAATAATACTGTTACTGGATTTTTCAATATGAAGGGAAATGAAAGATGAGTTGGAGTAAGGTAGAAGAGTATAAGAAAAGAAACAAATGGAAGAAACCTTTGTTGGTAATAATAGGTGCCGCAGCATTTGTAATGTTAGCAAGTTATACTGTAAAAGCTGAAGAAATAGTGGATCAGGATGAAGAGGTTATAAGTGATACAGTCGGCATCGTAGAAGATGAGGGTACAAGTTTTATAGAGACAGAGGACACAGAAGAAACAGTAGAGACTCCGGAGAGGGTTGAAAAGCCGGATGCAGAGGCTGTGGAAGATAACACTGAAGATTTGAATAGTCAGGTGAAAGAGGAAGAGAATACCATAGAAAAGGGATGGGTATCCGAGAATGGATCCAAATATTATTTGGATGAAAAAGGGGAGCGTTGTACCGGATGGTTATTACAGGACGAAGGCTGGTATTATTTGGATGCAGAAAAAGACGGAGCAATGTTTGATGCAGGATGGAAGTATATCAATTCAAGATGGTATTATTTTAATGATAATGGAGTGATGAAAACTGGATGGCTGTATTATGGGGAACATTGGTATTATTTGTCTTCGTATGGTGATATGTCAGTGGATGAATGGGATTATATCAATTCAAAATGGTATTATTTCTATGACAGTGGAGTAATGGAGACCGGGTGGACGTATTATAAAAATAACTGGTATTACTTATCTCCATATGGTGATATGTCAGTGAATGAATGGAATTATATCAATTCAAATTGGTATCATTTTGATCAAAATGGGATAATGCAAACAGGCTGGTTTTTATATAATGGGAATTGGTATTATTTATATCCGGCAAACAATAATGCTGGAAAGTCTATAGGGACGATGGCTCAAAATACAACAATTGACGGTATCTATTATATAGACTCATTTGGTTGTATGATTCAACAACAGACCTTGTGTCAATTTTTGGGGATTGATGGACAATATTACTATAATTTTTTGAAAACCCATATTGCTGATAAAACTTATATAGGTACAACATATTCAAATGATGGCTACAAGGATGGCGCAAATGGATTTAGCGGTTGGATTAATTCTGCTGGTTCTGGAATGAATTGTGAAGGATTTGTTGATAATGTATTAAAACAATGCGGAGCTTCTCATCCAATGTCTGTTCCAGCAGGAGGAAAAGGATGGGTTTCGTATAATAATCATTATGGTTTACCATTTTATGATTATAGTTCTAAAGCAGATATGTTAGCTAGTGGAATCTTAGAGTATGGTGATATAATTTGGATGTTTGATACAAGTGGACCGAACAGTATCAGCTCTATTCATCATATAGGTATTTTTGTTGGAAGTAATCCGTATGATGATCAATTGTGGCATTCATTATCTGCTATAAGTAATCTATACGGAACAACCATAAACGGAAATCAAGTTTCAAAAATTGTTCCGGCAGCTTCAGGTTGTAAAGTATGGCGTGTAATTAAAGCAGGAGCTATAAAAACGCCGTAAACATTTTTGTCTATATTTCAAATTGAAATATAGACAAAAAAAATGAATTGAGATAAAATAATAATGTTACTGATTTTTTCTACACGAAAGGAAATGAAAGATGAGTTGGAATAAGGTGGAAGAGTATAAGAAAAGAAACAAATGGAAGAAGCCTTTGTTGGGAGTAATAGGTGCCGCAGTATTTGTAATGTCAGCAAGTCATACTGTAAAAGCTGAAGAAATAGTGGATCAGGATGAAGAGGTTATAAGTGATACAGTCGGCATCGTAGAAGATGAGGGTACAAGTTTTATAGAGACAGAGGACACAGAAGAAACAGTAGAGACTCCGGAGAGGGTTGAAAAGCCGGATGCAGAGGCTGTGGAAGATAACACTGAAGATTTGAATAGTCAGGTGAAAGAGGAAGAGAATACCATAGAAAAGGGATGGGTATCCGAGAATGGATCCAAATATTATTTGGATGAAAAAGGGGAGCGTTGTACCGGATGGTTATTACAGGACGAAGGCTGGTATTATTTGGATGCAGAAAAAGACGGAGCAATGTTTGATGCAGGATGGAAGTATATCAATTCAAGATGGTATTATTTTAATGATAATGGAGTGATGAAAACTGGATGGCTGTATTATGGGGAACATTGGTATTATTTGTCTTCGTATGGTGATATGTCAGTGGATGAATGGGATTATATCAATTCAAAATGGTATTATTTCTATGACAGTGGAGTAATGGAGACCGGGTGGACGTATTATAAAAATAACTGGTATTACTTATCTCCATATGGTGATATGTCAGTGAATGAATGG
>OGDX01001536.1_pt1 | contig 11321 bp, 10 predicted proteins | sample 1570461 | NCBI WGS metagenome assembly OGDX01 (sample SAMEA2582172, study PRJEB24529) | metagenome
AATCTTGTTCCGCATATTTTTCTTCAATGCTGTTTTTCATTTTGTTATATGCTGTCGCCATTCTGTTTACATGATGTTCAAAGGAATCGGACTTTACACTCTCTGTATCTTCTTTGACAAATATATCCGTCACTTCCCTCTCAAAACGGTTCTGATAATCCATAGAGCTGACAGAAGATAAATACCTAAATCTCTCCTGCCCCGTTTTAGAAATAGATACTGTATCTGTATACTGTGTCATTTTCTTTTCTAAATCTGCTGGAAAATTTTGCTTCGTATTTTTCCTGCTGTTATGTTCGATTGCAGAATATGTAATATTTGTATTATTGTAAATCTTCATAGCTGTTTCCTTCCCAGATAAATACCATTAGACTCTAATATCAATCGGCACATACCTTTTAATTGTGTCTGTTTGTACCATTTCTGCTGCCTCTAAACTATCTGTAGCAAGCTGCTCCTGCAAAACCTCGTCTGGAAGTTCTTCCATATTCTCCACAGTTTTTTCCGTCATCTGCTCTGTCATTTCTTCGGTTGTCTCCGAAAGTTCGTCCATGATTTCAGACATCATGCCCTTGTTTTCCTCTGTTCCAAGAGCTTCATCCACCATTTCTTCCTTTCGTTCTTCTTCTGTTTTAGGCTTATTCCTCTCAGCAGCTTCCGCAATCTTTTCGCCATGTTCTTCTGCCTCGTCCATGACATGAAACATCTGTGAATTATTATACTCCTGATTTGCTGCCGCAATTTCATCCTCATAATTATGAAACATTTCCAGCTTTTCAGAGATTTCTTCCAAACTGTCAGCCTTTCGGTTTTTCAAATTTTCTTTTTGTGCTTCAAAAAAAGCCACCTTATTATCCCGTTCCTGCTGTCGCTGCAATTTTTCCTGTGTACTTTTCAACATATTAGAACTATTAAATCTATTTATCAGTAAACCTCCACCGGATAAATTGACTGTAAAACTCATCTGGTTCCTCCTTCCCGACAAATTAATACAAAAGATTTTTCTTCTTGTCATTTAGGCTTAACATACTATACTTCCTTATCAATCTTACTTGACGTTAGAGAAGAATCTCTTTTCGAATATGTACCATTGTTTGTATAAGTCGCACTTGCGCGATTCGCAGCATTTGATATACCAGCTGCTTTCTGGGCTGTTTTGCCTGCAAAGGAATTGTAACCTGTAAAAACCGTTTTCAATGAACTGATATCTGCTTTCTTCAATTCATCTTCATCCAGCTCCAGCTTATTCCCCTTTCCTATGGTAATACCTATTTTAGAAAGTAAATGACTGGTTTTGTCTGTCATGCCTGTCATCCATGAAGCATTTCTAAGGACATCTTTTGTATTGGATTCTCCTGCCTCCTTAACAACGTCATTATAATCATCAATAAAAGATTTCACTTTTTTGGTAATTGCATCCCAGTCATAATCCTCTACCTCTGTTTCTTCCCCGGTCTTTTCATCCTTCTTTTTTATTTTCTTTTTTCCCCAGAGTGACGCATCGTTTAGTGCATCTGCTGATTTTTTCAGGGAATCCGCACTTGTTTTCATCAGTGTAAGCTTCTGTGAAGTATCGCCTTTACCCGATAATTTTTCTGCATCCTGCTTTGCATAATATGCTTTCATAAGTTTTCCATAGCTTCCGTTTTTAATCGCAGCATAATCAGAAAGCATATTGGTGTTTCCTACGGATGAACTGTCGGAAGTTCCTCCAAATAATGCGGAATAATCTACATTGCTGTTATATTTACTTGTGTAATCACTAAAACTCTTAATCTCTGACATAATACCATTCTCCTTTACCAACTATAAACGAATATCAATCGGTGTATACACTGCCTGCTGTGTTGCATTCTGTGCATTTTCCAAAGTCGGTGTTTCTACTGTCACCTGTGTTTCCCCTTTGATATCCGTATTCTTTACGCTGTCTGTCTCCTCTGCCGCAGCCCCCGCAGATTCCTGTGTTTTCTCGGATTTATCAGTATTGTTCTTTGTTGCAGTGTCTTCTGTATTGCTGTTCTCCGCTTTTGCAGCTTCTTCTACTGATTTATTTGCATCTGCAAGTGTAGACATCTGTGCTGCTGTCGCAGACTGTGCCTTTGCCTGCAGCTCTGCCAGTTCTTCTTCCTTCTTCTCAGTATTTCCTTTTCCGGCATCCTGTTTGATTTCAGATTCAAGCACACTGGCACGTCCCTGTATCTGTGTTGCCATACTTCCCTGCACCTTTGCCTGTTTCATGGAAGAATCTGCGGAGATCATCGCCTGCATACTTGCCTGTGACAATCCGGTGTCTTTCTTTTTAGAAGTGTTACTTGTTCCAGCCACCATATCATCCATAGATGACGAATTTTTACTCTGCTGTTCCTTTCTCTGCTCGATCTGGTGCTGTCTTAACTGCTGATTGAGATTGTTAATCTCCTGCTGTATCTCCTGACGCTTTTTCATCTTATCCTCTAATGACATTTCTTCATTCGATGATAAATCCTGTAGCTTCTGCTGTGCATTTGCAATCTGATTCTGAATATTTTTACTTACAGAATCATTCCCCTGTGTCATTCCCATTGTTCCTGTCTGCGTATTTGTCCCACTAAATCCATTGATCCTCATTTTAATCCTCCTTGTTTTGCGAGGCAAAATCCGAACCCTTTGGTGAGGAGAGGATTTGGCCTCCTTGAGCTTAAATTCTGAAATCCGTTTCCTTAAAAATCTGTACAACATGATTTCTCTTTACTGATTCTTTCGGCATATCTTTCTTTACAATAAACAGCGATGTTGTGAACCGCCCTTTTTTTGTTGTGAAGCAAATAAAAAACACTAAATATTCTGATGTTTCACAGATTACTTAGTGCTTTTTGTCCTTATTCTACCTGTAACATAATACTTAGAACCACTTCCTGATTCTCCTGCTCTAAAGATATATCTCCCATATACATCCTTGCAACCCTCCGGATATTATGCAGTCCAATTCCATGCTCCTTCCCGGATTTTGTTGTCTCCGGCAAGTCACAGTCCTTATATGTTAATACTCCCTCATATCTGTTCTTTATGGTTATCATAAAAATACTGTTTTTCCGAAAAGAAGAGATACTGATATAAGGATTTTCTCCACTTACATTTTCCATGCAATTATCCAGTGCATTGTTTAAGATCACGCTTAAATCAAATGCATTTAATTTCGTATCCCCCGGATAATGAAAATCTGATATAAAACGAATCTGCTTTTCCTTTGCTTCTCTTAACTTTTCCATCAGAATCACATCAATGACAGGACTCCCCGTTTTTATCTCAGGAGATATTTCATTCCACTCCTTTTTCAAATGCTCCATATATTCTGCTGCATCATCCATATGATTCTCTGCCACAAGATGTTCCAGCATCTGTATATGATTCCCCATGTCATGACGCAGGCTGCGGATATCCTGATACAGCTTTTCCACTTCCCCGATATGCTTTTTCATGTCACTGACCTGATTTAATACCAGCTCCTGCCCTGTCTGTTCTTCCTGTGCCACCTTCCAGTTTTGAAACATCGTAGTCATAACAAGAATTGCTATGATAGAGATAAAATAATGCACAAAGCTTAAAGCTCCATAAAATCCATAGGTATCTGTCAGGCTCTTTCCTGTATCTTTTTCATAAATATTCAGATAATATTGCAGAATGCCATATCCTGTAACTCCCACAAGAGAAGGTATGATGAGCATTACCAGCTCTTTAACGTTCATTTCATCATTTTTGTATACATATGCTTTATTGATCAGACCGATTGCAACTGCAAGGAAAACGATACAAAGCACAATATCCAGAATTCTCGTTCCAGCATAAAGTCCATATTGCAGCCATTGTCTTCCTGCAATCGTATTCCCAAAAACCAGAGCTTTTGTGATAAAATCATCCAGTCTGCCTGCCATTGCAACCGCAAGCCAACGGATAGAAAAAAATGTCACTGCAAGAAATATTTTCTGATAGATGTTTCTTCTGTCCTGTACATACATCACAAGAAATGCAGCCACAACTCCCAGCATATATGCAGAAAAATTGCCAATCTGCTGCGGTATCAGATACAGCACAGACATAATTCCAATATAAACAATACTGACCAGAGCAGCTTCCCTTTTCTTTTTCATATATGGATATACAAAAACACCAAAACAGATTCCTGTAATAATCAAAATTGCAATAACAGAAAACTTCGATGTGATCATCCAACATCTTTCCACTAAACTCATCTGACTTCATTTCCTTTCCTCTGGTTATACTTCAGATATTGCTTCACAAACTCCGGATAATTCTTTTTTGCAATCAATGCAGTTCCATTTTTCATAGTTACACAAGTTGCATCATATTTTTCTACATATTTAAAATGTACAAGATAGGCTCTGTGTGTTCGGAAAAAATCTGTTCCTGCCATATCACTTAATTCCTGTAATTTACCATAGTATTCAATATCCGTACTTCGTGTATGGATAATAACTTTCCGGTTATACACCTCGGCATACACAATATCACGCAGAAAAATTTTTATATGACTTCCGGCGGTCTGTACCATGATATATTTTTCGTCTTTTTCAAGTCTGGAACTCCTTTTTATGTTATGGACTGCCTTTGTCACAACCTCTTTAAATTTCTCATCGGAAAATGGCTTAACCAGATAATGAAATGCTCCGACATCAAATGCCTGAAAAACATACGCCTCTGCTGCTGTCACAAAAATGAGTATCATATCCTCATTGTCCTGACGAAGCACCTTTGCCGTTTCCATCCCATCCATTCCCGGCATCTGAATATCCAGAAAAAGAATATCCGGCTTACTGCCACTTGCGATCAGTTCATCACCCGATAAATATTTATCTATAACCGCATCTGGCAATAACTTTTTTATCTTTTTCTCCAGTATCTGAACCATAGATACTTCATCATCACAGATAGCTATTTGCATATTGTCACTTCCTTGCTTACATATATTTATAGCTATTATATCGGATAAGTTCTTGCAATATCTATCTGGAATGTTGTGAAATGACCTTTTTTTGTTGTGAAAAGGGGCTGTCGCTTTAACGATTGAAAATCGTTGAGGCGACAGCCCCTCCAATTACTTTTAACTTTCCAGCTTCGTATTCATCTTCCAAAGCTTTCCATGCCAGTCATCAGCCAATTCCACCAAGTAAAGCACCTGCGATAAGTGCAACAAGTGAAAGTGGGACAAGGACATATTTGCCAAGTGGTACAAACCACTTTCCAATAGGCTTATCTGCACCTGCATTAACAGCATCAACAGCAAACTTCTTTCCTGCAACCCAGAAGAACATAATTGCTGCGAGCATTGCGCCAAGTGGGCAGATATAGATAGATACTGCGTCCATCCAGCCTGATACAATACCCTGTATTACAAGTGACACAACACAGCCAGCCACTGTGATAATTCCAACAGATGCAACACGGTTAAGCTTAAGCTTCTCCTGAATAGTTGCAACCGGAGCTTCATACAGATTAACAAGTGAGCTCATACCTGCAAACAGAACACATACATAGAATACAATTCCTACAATCTTGCCACCCGGCATACCATTAAATACATTTACAAGATAGATAAACATCAGTCCGGGACCACCTGAAGATAACTCGGCACCGCCTGCTGCCATACCCGGAATAATAACAAATGCAGCTAATAAAGCAGCAATAGTATCAAATACTGCAACATTTCTTGCAGAAGAAACAACATTTTCCTTATCACTAAGATATGAACCATAGATAACAGTTCCGTTACCTGCGATAGACAGTGAGAAGAATGCCTGACCAAATGCATATATCCAGAGCTTTATATCAAGAAGTCCCTTAGGATTAAGAGTAAAAATATATTTATAACCTGCACTTGAACCTGGAAGTGTAAAAATGTATATTCCAAGACCTACAAACATGATAAAAAGCAAAGGCATCATGACCTTGTTTGCTTTCTCAATTCCGCCTGCAATACCAAGTGCCATAATAACAGCAGTTACAATCATTGCGATTATAAGCCACATATTATTTCCAAATGTGCTTGCTGTACTTCCAAACATACCACCAATAGCTGACATATCATTGCCCATTGCTGAAAGCTTTCCAGAAAATGCAAGATAAGTATATTTAAATATCCAGCCAACAACTACAGTATAGCCCATTGCCAGAGCCAGTGAGCCAAGCACAGGAATAAAACCAATTGCCTCACCTGCTTTTCTCTTTCCTGTACGCATCTGCATACAGTCGCCAAATGCTTTAATAGGTCCGCCCTTAGTCGCACGGCCAAGTGCCATCTCCTCAATAACACCTGTTGAACCTATCAATATTACAAATAATACATAAGGTATTAAAAATGTCATACCACCCCATGCAGATACCATATATGGAAAACGCCATATATTTCCCATTCCTACTGCCGAACCGATACAGGCAAGAATAAAACCTGTACGGCTCTTAAAGCCATCTCTTTCCAATTCAATTCCGTTATTTCCCATAGCTTTAATTCCTTTCTTCCTCATATTGCCAATAGCACATCACTTGTCTGTACCAAAGTTTCTTCATGAACGCTCATACGCAAAAAAGGCAAAGAAACCATTACCCCTTCCGGGTCATGGCTCCTTTGCCTTTGATGTCTGTATAATATACTATTGTGTTATTCCTGTAAAATACATGTTGGTTATAAAACCATAACCAGAAATAATAGTTAAACTACATAATCCACATCTGTGCCAGATACATCACAACTGGCATTGTAATAATTGAAAACAGCGTTGACAGGCAGACCATACATACTGCCCGCTCATAATTCTGCCCGAATTTCTGTGCAAATATTGCCGTACTCGTTCCAACCGGTGTTGCCGCAGCAATCAGTGTTATCATTCCAATCTGACCGTGTCCCGCCGGTATAATATATAATATAATCAGTGTAAACAGCGGAATTATTATAAGCCTGACAAATGATGCCAGATACAGGGACGGATTAAGCAGTAAGTCACGAATTCTGACACATGACAGATAATACCCCAGTACAATCATGGCTGCAGGCGTATTAAGTGCAGCAACTCCAGCCATCGTGCTGTTTATTACCTCTGGCATTTTAATTCCCGTAACAAAAAGAAACAGTCCTATAACAAGTGATATTGTCACAGGATTGACGAATACCTTTTTTATATTTATCATATCCTTGCGGCGGGTTATTATCACAATTCCGTATGTCCACTGCAACAGATTAAGTATACTTGCAAATGATGCAACATAGAATGCCGCTTCATTTCCAAATACCGCAGTTACAAGTGGAATTCCGATAAATCCTGCGTTACAGAAAGCAGTTCCAAAGTTGTCTATCGGCTTTCGCATGCCGTATATTATATATGATACAGCTATCGCCACTGCAAATGCAGCTACAGCCAGTACCGCCGACATAAGAAGTCCATACAGCTTCTCCATCGTGAAATCTGTTATATAGCTTCTTATAATTACACACGGAATAACCGCATACAGCAGAATATTGGCCATATCCTTACTGCCATGTTCTGTAAGCAGACCTGTTTTAGACAGAATCAGTCCCAGAATCATAAGAATAAACATTATAAATGTCTGCGTTAATAATATTTGTGTTATCATAATCGTAAATATCCTGATTTCTATATTATGTTAATTGTAATTTTTATAAAATACTACATACAAGAAAGGTGCGAACATGGAATTATATCAGCTCAGGCAGTTTCAGGCTGCCGCCAGACACAAGAATATGACCCGCGCTGCCAGTGAACTGTGCATAGCACAGCCAGCATTAAGCAAGACAATCCACAAGCTTGAAGAAGAATTTGGCGCACAGCTTTTTATCCGTAATAAAAAAGGGCTCGAATGTACCCGTCAGGGAGAAATTCTGCTTGAATATGCAGACAGAATACTGGCTCTTTCAGAAGATGCTGCGCGTGCTGTCAGTGAAAGTCTTGGCGATGCAGGCGAAATAAGGCTCTGTCTCCGCTCAAGTGCAGTTCTTGTCAGCAATGTACTTAAAGATTTTATCCATGAGCACTCTCATGTCAGCTTTTCAATATCTTCTGAACCAAAAGGGTGTGACCTGCTGATTGACTCTGTCTCATCAGCTTATGATATTCCAGACAATGCACACCTTCTTATGACAGAAGAAATCTGCCTTGCCGTTTCATCATCACATCCACTTGCCCATACCGGACACATATCAGTAGAACAGATGATGGACGAGAAATTCATTGACCTTGCAGATTCCCCATCCTACGCCGGAGTGTTCAATTCAATATTCAGTAAATGTAAGAAAACTCCTCAGATAGCCTACTCTTGCAATGATTACATATTACAGGGCAAACTCATAAGTCTCGGTCTTGGAGTATCATTTGTTGCCTCTGTAACATGGACAAGCAGCAGCCTTCCTGAAAACATAAGCCTGCTGCATATAGATGACTGTCCACATTTCAGAAGCATTTATTATCAGCCGCTTGGCTCATTCTGCTCAGAAAATCAGCGAATCTTCGAGCACCAGCTTGAAGAATATTTCAAAAATTTGAATAATTAATGCACCTCTAATGGTGTGTCTTCACCAGCTGCAAACTGCACAACACTCTTAACTGAAGACTCAACCATATCAGACACAGCCTGATCTGTGAAAAATGCAACATGAGGTGTGACAATAGTATTCTGGAAAGACTTAAGTATGATGTAATCGTGATTAACAACAAGGTCATCATACTTACGGTCTGTACGGATAAATTCATCCTCACCCTCACAGCAGTCAGTTCCAACTGAACCAATCTTGCCACTCTCAACAGCCTCAATCAGATCCTTTGTATCAACAAGCGCACCCCTTGCCGCATTTATAAGGATAACGCCATCCTTCATCTTTGCAATTGAATCCTTATTAATCATATGATATGTCTCATCACTTAAGAAAGTATGAAGCGAGATAATATCTGCTCTGGCATACAATTCATCAAGAGTTACATACTCAACATTTTCAAGGTCTTTTGCAGGGTATGGGTCATACGCAATAATCTTACAGCCAAATCCTGAAAGATTCTTAATCACTGCCTTTCCAATTCTTCCTGTTCCGATAATACCTACTGTCATATTCTGCATTTCACGTCCACATATAGGACCAAGTGAATAATCTGCTGTGTGTGAACGCATCATTACATACAAAGCCTTGCGGATACACATAAGCATAAGCATTACTGTATAATTGGCAACTGAATATGGCGAATATCCGCTGTGTGCAACACGGATTCCAAGGCGCTTTGCTGCCTCAAGGTCAACACTGTTATATCCGATTGTCCTGAAACCGATGTACTTTACACCTTCTGCTGCAAGCTTTTCAAGAACAGGCGCTGACAAGTCACACATGCCATCGCACACCGACATAGCCTCACAGCCTTTGACACTTTCTATATCATCTGCTGTAAATCCGCTCCTATTAATCTGTAATTCCACCTTGTATACATTTGCAAATGTATCAAAATACTGTTTTTCATCTTGACGAACACTGAATGCTGCTATCTTCATAACTTTTCACTCCTCCTACTTAATCCACTCATATGTAAGTTTTCCAAGAATTTCGATTCCCTTAACAATCTGCTCATCAGAAGGTGTCGAATAATTAAGTCTGAATCCATTAGACTTCTGGCTCTCATCTGCTAAGAACGCTGCTCCCGGAACTGAGAGAACACCTCTGTTAATAGCCTCCCTTACAAATGGTGCAGAATCCATTCCCTCTGGCAGGAATGCCATTACGAAAAGTCCGCCCTCAGGGTGACCGAAGGTTACTGAAGGATGGAATTCCTTCTTCATGCACTCCATCATGAGATTACATTTGTGCTCATACACCTTTCTTGAATCCTCAAGATGTTTGTCGAAATCATAGTTATTAATATATTCATTACAAATGTACTGGAAAAGGACAGTTGAATGTACATCTGTGCACTGTTTTGCAACTGTAAGCGGTCCTGTGAGCGACTTGTTAAACACAAGAAAACCAAGACGGAATGCAGGTGCCATTACCTTTGAGAAGCTTCCTGCATATATAACCCTGCCCTCTGTATCCATTGATTTGATAGTTGGCACATTTTCACCTGCAAATCTTAATTCGCCGTAAGGATTATCCTCTAATATTGCGATATCATATTTGCAGCAAAGCTCATATACTTTTTTTCTCTTCTCAAGAGAAGTTGTAATTCCTGTAGGATTCTGGAAAGATGGAATTGTGTATAAAAGCTTTGCATCAGGATTAGCCTTTAAAGCCTCCTCAAGCGCATTTATATTCATTCCGTCCTGCTCCATTGGGATTCCTACAAGCTTTGCACCGTAAGAACGGAATGTATTAAGGCAGCCTACAAATGCAGGCTCTTCAGTAAGCACAACGTCTCCTTCATTAACAAGTGCCTTAGTTGTAAGGTCCGCACACTGCTGTCCGCCTGACACTATGAAAAGCTCATTATTCTCGAAATCAAAGCCTTCCTTCTTCTCAAGATATTTCTTCATAGTATCACGCAGAGGTGTATAACCTTCACTCAATCCATACTGTAATAAAGAAACAGGATTCTCGCCAAGTCCCTTTGCTGCTATCTCTTCTATCTCCCTGCATGGAAATGTCTCTGCTGACGGATTGCCACCACCAAAAGATATAATATCCTTGCTTGCTCCTAACTTAAAAAGTTCTCGTATCATCGAACCATGAACACCTGATAAACGATTAGAAATCTCGTATTCCATATATATTTCCTCCTTCAAATACTTACTAATGCAAAAAAAGAGCCAGAATCCTCTAAAGACTTCCGGCTCCTTTGCCCTTGATAAAGGTATCATACCCCCATGTGTCATTCCTGTAAAATACATGTTAGTTATAAAATCATAAATCATAGCAATAGTTATTATTCGTATTTTTTATATACTTGTTTATTATATATTGTTATGATATAATTCCTAGTGCTACCCCTCCCATACCTGGTAGAGAAAGGAGGTGGATTGCTTGGATGCACTAGTGTCCTTAATTATCTCTATCTTGGCAAATATAGCTTCATACTATATCTGCAAATGGCTGGACAGAGATAAATAGGCAGCAACAGCCTATCGGCGTGGTTCACCGTAACGAACAAGAAAACCCCAGAGGATTAGGGCCCTCTGGGGTTTTCGTTTTGCCACATGGAATCTTCTCTCATTCCTTAGCTGCCTACATCATATTCTATTTTTCTTAATTTGTCAATATTCCAAAAGTTAACGTTAACGAGTTAACGGAAAGGAATGTCAAATGAAAATCTCAGAAAACGGATTGAAACTGATCAAGAAAT
>OGDX01001546.1_pt1 | contig 11234 bp, 6 predicted proteins | sample 1570461 | NCBI WGS metagenome assembly OGDX01 (sample SAMEA2582172, study PRJEB24529) | metagenome
CAGTACCCGATACCTTAATACCTATCGGACTTTTAATGCCGGTTGAGAGCATATCGATACGGTTACGAATTGGCGGCACCCACAGATTCGCCAGCCCCGGCAGCCGCACGGTGTTATCCAGTTCCTCAATGATTTTGTCCATCGTCATGCCTGGCCGCCACTGCTCCTGCGGCTTAAGCTGGATGGTCGTTTCTACCATCTCCAGCGGAGCAGAATCGGTGGCGGTTTCCGCTTTCCCGGTTTTGCCAAATACCCGCGCCACTTCAGGTACGCTCATAATTAGCTTGTCGGTTTTTTGCAGCATACTCGCCGCCTCTGCTGCGGAAATCCCCGGCAGCGTCGATGGCATATACAACAAGTCGCCTTCATTGATCTGCGGTAAAAATTCCCCGCCAACTTTATTGAGCGGCCAGAGAACCGTCAGCACCGAAAGCGCCGCCACCAGCAGCGTGGTTTTCGGCCAGTGCAGTACTTTCAGCAACAGCGGATGATAAACACGAATCAAAAAGCGATTGAGCGGGTTACTGCTTTCCGGCGGAATTTTGCCACGGATCCAGTAGCCCATCAGGATCGGGATCACTACGATCGCCAGCAGCGCCGCACCCGCCATCGCATACGTTTTGGTGAACGCCAACGGGCCAAACAGACGCCCTTCCTGCCCTTCCAGGGTGAAGATCGGGATAAACGACAACGTGATAATCAGCAGACTGATAAATAGCGCCGGCCCCACTTCAACAGACGCATCGGTGATCACCTGCCAGCGCGTTTTATTATCCAGCGTGGCGTCAGGATGCTGGTGCTGCCACTCTTCCAGCCGTTTATGCGCATTCTCGATCATGACGATAGCAGCATCGACCATCGCCCCGACGGCAATCGCAATGCCACCCAACGACATAATATTGGCATTCAGTCCCTGGAAGTGCATGACAATAAAAGCAATACACAACCCCAGCGGCAACGAAATAATCGCCACCAGCGCCGAGCGCACATGCCAGAGAAACAGCGCACAGACTACCGCCACCACAATAAACTCTTCCAGCAACTTGCCGCTGAGGTTGTCGATGGCGCGGTCAATGAGCTGGCTGCGATCGTATGTTGTAACTATCTCCACGCCTTCCGGCAGACTACTTTTCAGCGTTTCCAGTTTGTCCTTCACGGCGGCGATCACTTCTCGGGCGTTTTTGCCGGATCGCAGGATCACCACCCCGCCCGCCACTTCGCCTTCGCCGTTTAGTTCGGCAATGCCCCGGCGCATCTCCGGGCCAATCTGGACCTTCGCAACATCGCGCAGATAAACGGGCACGCCATTTTCACTGGCTTTTAAAACGATGTGATTAAAGTCGTCGAGCGTTTGCAGATAGCCGCTGGCGCGCACCATATATTCCGCTTCCGCCAGTTCGATCGACGAACCGCCCGCTTCCTGGTTTGAAGCATCCAGCGCGCTTTTTACTTCGGCGAGACTGATGCCATACTGCGCCAGGCGCTGGGGATCGATAACCACCTGATACTCTTTCACCACACCGCCCACCGACGCCACTTCCGCAACGTCAGGGATGGTTTTCAGCTCATATTTGAGAAACCAGTCCTGTAATGAGCGTAAATCGGCCAGATCGTGCTTACCGCTGCGATCCACCAGTGCATATTCATAGATCCAGCCAACACCCGTGGCATCTGGCCCCAGCTCGGCGCTGACTCCCGCAGGCAGCTTACCCTGTACCTGGTTGAGGTACTCCAGCACCCGCGAACGCGCCCAGTACGGATCGGTGCCATCTTCGAAAATGACATACACATAAGAGTCGCCAAACTGTGAGAAACCGCGCACAGTCTTCGCGCCAGGCACCGACAACATGGTGGTGGTTAGCGGATAAGTCACCTGATTTTCAACGATTTGTGGTGCCTGACCGGGATAGCTGGTTTTAATAATAACCTGCACATCGGAGAGATCCGGCAGCGCATCCACTGGCGTATTAATGATGGTCCAGGTGCCCCAGATGCTCAGAAACAACGCGCCCATCAGCACCAAAAAACGGTTCGCCACCGAGCGACGAATAATCCATTCAATCATTGGTTATTCCCTCAATGCGCATGGGTAGCACTTTCAGAGCGCATCCGCTCCAGTGCGCCAGAAATATTGGCTTCGGAATCAATCAGGAACAGGCCGCTGGAAACCACCTTTTCACCTTCCGCCAGACCAGAGCGTAATGCGGTGACGCCTTGCGATGCCTGGAAAACAGCAACGCGTTTCGGTACAAAGCGCCCGTCGGCATCAACGGTAATCACCCGCTGTTCGCTGCCGGTATCAATCAGCGCTTGTGACGGAATGAGCAGCATCGGTTCGCTGGCGGTGTTGAGTTGCAACCAGGCGTTCATGCCCGGTTTTAGCGCCTCGTCGGCGTTGTCGACTTCCAGACGCAGCTGCAGCGTGCGGGTCGCGGCATCCACGCCAGGTAGCAGCGTCCATTTGCGGATGGTGAGTGTTTTATCCGGTCGCGCCGGAACGGTGAGGGTAAACTGCGAGGCATCTTTCACCAGCCAGGCGATAGACTCCGGGATCGCAGCAGTGACCCACACCGGGTCCATACCCTGAATTTTCGCTACCACGTTATCTTTGGCGATATTCATTCCCGCGCGCAGATCAAACGCGGTGATCACGCCATCAATGGGCGCTTTGAGCGTAAAGCGAGTCTGGATTTTTTGCGTGGCGATCAGGCGGCGAATATCCGCCTCCGGCATTCCCGCCAGTCGCAGCCGCTCAAGAATGCCTTCAGTCTGGGTCGCCGTACCGCCGGTTTCGCGCAGCAGTAAATACTCACTCTGCGCTTCCACCCAGTCAGGAATGGTCAGGTCGAGAAGCGGTGTGCCCTTTTGTACTTTATCGCCCACGGTAAGCGGATACACCTTGTCGATAAACCCGGCAGCGCGAGCCTGCACAATGGCATACTGATACTCGTTGTAACTGACATTCGCCGGGAAACTCTGGGCAAAAGTCAGCGGTCCGCGCGTGACGGTAGCCGTTTTCACCCCCAGATTCTGCGTCTGAGTCGGGTCAATGCGCACACCAGACGCAGAACTCTCTTCATCGGCATATTTCGGCACCAGATCCATATCCATAAACGGCGATTTACCTGGTTTATCGAACCGCGTATTGGGATACATTGGGTCGTACCAGAATAAGATTTTACGTTCTGCGGTCGACGTTTTTTCTGCAGGCGGTTCCGCCTTTGCAACCCAGGTAAAACCTGCCGCAGAAATAATACCGCCCGCGATCATGCTGCCGATAATAAGCGCGATTTTTTTCATCTCATTAAACCTGGGTTACTGGCTGACTTTAATATCCTGTAATAAAGAAAGGTTGCCCTGCTGGACAAAATTAAACGCCACTTTGTCGCCGGTTTTAATTTCACTCATTTTCGTCTGCGGGGTGATGGTAAAGCGCATGGTCATCTCCGGCCAGTTCACGGCAGCAATCGGATCGTGATGGATGGTGATTTTTTTGCTTTCCAGATCAATACCCTTTACCACGCCAGTGGCGCTAATAACCTGTGGTTGTGCTTCGCTCATGGTTTCATGATGATGTTCGTTAGCCTGGGCATTAAAGCCAATAACGGTAAACAGACTGAACATTGCGACTTGCAGTGCTTTTTTCATTTATTCTCTCCTGGAGTTAAAAGTCATACTCTAAATAATTCGAGTTGCAGGAAGGCGACAAGCGAGTGAATCCCCAGGAGCTTACATAAGTAAGTGACTGGGGTGAGCGAACGCAGACGCAGCACATGCAACTTGAAGTATGACGAGTATATTGCTGTCAACCGCCACCAAGTGCGGTATACAAAGAAATTTCGTTAACCTGACGGGCATAATTCAGATCAAGTAAAGTTTGTCGGGTTGCAAATAAAGAACGCTCGGCATCCAGCACTTCCAGATAACTTACTGCGCCGTGCTGATATAATGCCCGCGCCCGTTGCAAAGTAATTTGCAGCGATGCCAGATAACGCTGCTGGGCGCTGATTTGATCGTTCAGGCTTTGACGTAATGCCAGCGCATCTGCCACTTCTTTAAAGGCGTTCTGGATTTTCTGTTCATAATTCACCACCGACTGCTGCTGGCGAATTTCGGCGATATCCAGATTGGCCTGGTTGCGTCCGGCATTAAAAATGGGGATCTCAATTTTGGGTATAAAATTCCACATCCCGCTGCTGGCGTTAAATAATGACGATAGATCGCTACTGGCGGTCGATATTCCGCTGGTCAGGCTTATAGACGGAAAAAATGCCGCGCGTGCAGCGCCAATATTGGCATTAGCCGCCATTAACGCGTGTTCAGCTTCCAAAATATCCGGGCGCTGCAATAAGATTTGCGACGACAATCCCGCCGGTAATTTAACGCTTTGCAGGCTGTCGCTGTTTACTGTCTGCGCTTGCGGCAGCTTGCCGTAGCTTCCCAGCAACAGTTGCAATGCATTATTCGCCTGCACCAGTTCCCCCTGACGTTTAGCGATGTCGCTGCGGGTACTTTCTATCACCCCGCGAGCCTGTTCCAGCGCCAGAACATTACTGCTACCTGTCAACAGTTGTTTTTCGACAAACGCATATGACTGCTGATAATTACGCAGCGTTTCTTCGGCTATTTGCAATTGCGCATACGCCAGTTGCTGATTGAAATAGCTTTGCGCGACATTAGAAACCAGCAGAATATGCACCGCGCGCTGAGCTTCCTCAGTGGCTAAATAATTTTGTCGCTCGGCTTCGCTCATGTTCTTTAAGCGACCGAAAAAATCGAGGTCAAAGCTGGCGTTAAGGCCGGTCGAAAACTCCCGTGTCGTGGCGGTATTCCCTTTAAGATTACCGCTCCAGCTGCCGCTGCCCTCGCCATTGAGCTGTGGGTAGCGGTCGGCATCGGTCAGACGATATTGCGCCCGTGCCTCCTGCACTTTCAGCGTCGCCATGCGCAAATCCCGATTATTCACCAGCGCCTCGCTAATCAGCGTCTTCACCTGATTATCAACAAAAAAGGTGCGCCAGCCCGCGTTCTGATAGTTATCTGCTGCGTTAACCAGGCCGTTCTGGCTGAGTGAGAACTGCTGCGGCACGGGCATTGCCGGACGCTGATAATCCGGTGCCAGTGAACAACCGGTTAGCGCAAGGGCCACACAAAATGGCAGAAGTTTACAAGGAGACATAGGCTCATAATTTCTGGTGATTTTATGCCGCCAACTTTACTCGCCAGGCTCTGATTTTCCGGTGACAGAAAAATGACAAAATTGTCATTTTGCCAATAAGCGATTGCCATCTGATCCCGCTACTCTAGAATTGCCCGGGCAACATGCGGAGGAAATATGAAACTGTTGATTGTCGAAGATGAAAAGAAAACCGGAGAATACTTGACCAAAGGGTTAACCGAAGCCGGTTTTGTGGTCGATTTGGCCGACAACGGGCTGAATGGCTACCATCTGGCGATGACCGGTGATTATGATCTGATAATCCTCGATATTATGCTGCCGGACGTGAACGGCTGGGATATCGTGCGCATGTTACGCTCCGCCAATAAAGGGATGCCGATTCTGTTGCTTACCGCGCTTGGCACCATTGAACATCGCGTCAAGGGGCTGGAGTTGGGGGCAGATGACTACCTGGTGAAGCCATTCGCTTTTGCTGAACTGCTGGCGCGGGTGCGCACATTACTGCGGCGCGGGGCGGCGGTGATTATCGAAAGTCAGTTTCAGGTTGCCGATTTGATGGTCGATCTCGTCAGCCGCAAAGTCACCCGCAGCGGCACGCGCATCACTTTGACCAGTAAAGAGTTTACTCTGCTGGAGTTCTTCCTTCGCCATCAGGGCGAAGTGCTGCCCCGCTCGCTTATCGCCTCGCAGGTATGGGACATGAATTTTGACAGCGATACCAATGCTATTGATGTGGCGGTGAAGCGGCTGCGCGGCAAAATCGACAACGACTTTGAGCCGAAGCTAATTCAGACCGTGCGCGGCGTGGGTTACATGCTTGAGGTGCCGGATGGTCAGTAAGCCATTTCAGCGCCCGTTTTCGCTGGCAACCCGCCTGACCTTTTTTATCAGCCTGGCCACCATCGCGGCGTTTTTCGCCTTTGCATGGATCATGATCCACTCAGTAAAAGTTCATTTTGCCGAGCAGGATATTAATGATTTAAAAGAGATTAGCGCCACCCTTGAACGGGTACTAAATCACCCTGACGAAACGCAAGCCCGACGCTTAATGACGCTGGAAGATATCGTCAGTGGTTATTCCAATGTGTTGATTTCCCTGGCAGATAGTCAGGGTAAAACGGTGTATCACTCCCCCGGTGCGCCGGATATCCGCGAGTTTACGCGTGACGCCATACCCGATAAAGACGCTCAGGGTGGCGAGGTGTATCTCCTTTCCGGCCCGACGATGATGATGCCAGGCCACGGTCACGGGCATATGGAACACAGCAACTGGCGGATGATTAACTTGCCGGTTGGCCCGTTGGTGGACGGCAAACCGATTTATACGCTCTACATCGCGCTTTCGATCGATTTTCATCTTCATTACATAAATGATTTGATGAATAAACTTATTATGACCGCATCGGTAATCAGCATCCTGATCGTCTTTATCGTACTGTTGGCGGTACATAAAGGTCACGCGCCGATCCGCAGCGTCAGCCGTCAAATCCAGAATATTACCTCGAAAGATCTCGACGTTCGCCTCGACCCGCAGACCGTGCCGATTGAGCTGGAACAGCTGGTACTGTCGTTCAACCATATGATCGAGCGTATTGAGGATGTCTTTACCCGCCAGTCCAATTTCTCAGCGGATATCGCTCACGAAATTCGCACGCCGATTACCAATCTCATCACGCAAACGGAAATCGCCCTCAGCCAGTCTCGCAGCCAGAAGGAGCTGGAAGATGTGCTCTACTCTAATCTCGAAGAGCTGACGCGAATGGCGAAAATGGTCAGCGATATGCTGTTTCTCGCTCAGGCCGATAACAACCAGCTAATCCCCGAAAAGAAAATGCTCAACCTGGCGGATGAAGTCGGCAAAGTGTTCGATTTTTTCGAGGCGTTAGCGGAAGATCGCGGCGTGGAGTTGCGATTTGTTGGCGACAAATGTCAGGTTGCGGGCGATCCGCTGATGCTGCGTCGGGCGTTAAGCAACCTGCTTTCTAATGCCCTGCGTTATACGCCACCCAGTGAGGCTATTGTAGTGCGCTGCCAGACGGTCAATCATCAGGTGCAAGTTTCCGTCGAAAACCCCGGTACGCCCATTGCGCCCGAGCACTTACCGCGATTGTTTGACCGTTTCTATCGCGTTGACCCTTCCCGCCAGCGAAAAGGTGAAGGTAGCGGTATTGGGCTGGCGATAGTGAAATCGATTGTTGTCGCGCATAAAGGCACGGTTGCGGTAACGTCAGATGCGCGGGGGACAAGGTTTGTGATTATGCTGCCGGAGAGAGAGTGATTATTAAGTTCAAATTCAGGGCGTGGTGCATCACCTCCTGGTATTGTTGATCAACAAATTAGAGAAAAACTTATTAAACATATGAAATATCGAAGGCTTTTATTTTTCAAAGTTTCACGAGATGTTTGTATATGAAACTTAGTTAAATCTGTGTTTCTTCCAATTGTAGATCACAATGCCCTTTCTAAATTTTCATCGTTATAAACAAGCCATCTATCATATAAAGCAATGAATAATTTAATCGCGATTAATCATCATTAATTGTTATATTATTCACTCAATCTATTTATCAAGTGAATTTGATAAATTCCTAATTTAAAATATCCACTATTGAGCCAGTATTTAACAACGTTAAGATGTGCAATGTGCAGATCATGTTATCAGGGTGGAGCGGTAGCATATATTTCTTATGCAATCATTCATTTTAATAATGTTAATTGGATTATTTATTGCTGTGAATAAAAATATATTATGAATATTGGTTTAACTTTACGTTTTTGTTACTCGCTGTGATATGCGTACCTGTCCTGAATAACGCCAAGAAACAAGAGGTTGAGCTTGTGATTATTTTTTTGACTGAACAGACACCCGTTTCTGTAAAGTAATATTTAAACAAAATTCTCACATAACCATAGCATTTTCTGTTCCTTCCCTAATAACGTCTGAAGTCGTCCCGCTTATCACATTATCCGCAGTTGTACGGTACGGATCATTATTCATTTTACTGGAGGTTGCTATGTCAACCGGATTACGTTTCACACTGGAAGTGGACGGCCTGCCGCCGGATGCTTTTGCGGTGGTTTCCTTTCATCTGAACCAGTCACTCTCTTCGCTCTTTTCCCTCGATCTCTCCCTGGTCAGCCAGCAGTTTCTCTCCCTTGAATTTGCGCAGGTGCTGGACAAAATGGCCTACCTGACGATATGGCAGGGCGATGAAGTACAGCGCCGGGTGAAAGGCGTGGTGACCTGGTTTGAACTCGGGGAGAACGACAAAAACCAGATGCTGTACAGCATGAAGGTGCACCCGCCGCTGTGGCGTGCCGGTCTGCGCCAGAACTTCCGTATCTTCCAGAACGAGGACATCAAAAGCATCCTCGGCACGATGTTGCAGGAAAACGGGGTGACCGAATGGAGTCCGCTGTTCAGCGAGCCGCATCCTTCCCGTGAGTTTTGTGTCCAGTACGGTGAGACTGATTACGATTTTCTGTGCCGGATGGCGGCGGAGGAAGGCATCTTCTTTTATGAGGAGCATGCTTACAAAAGTACCGACCAGAGCCTGGTGCTGTGCGACACAGTCCGCCATCTGCCCGAATCTTTTGAAATCCCATGGAACCCGAACACCCGTACCGAGGTGAGCACCCTGTGCATCAGCCAGTTCCCCTACAGCGCACAAATCCGCCCTTCTTCCGTGGTGACCAAAGACTACACCTTTAAACGCCCCGGCTGGGCCGGACGTTTTGAACAGGAAGGCCAGCACCAGGACTACCAGCGCACGCAGTATGAAGTGTATGACTACCCCGGACGTTTCAAGAGCGCCCACGGGCAGAACTTTGCCCGCTGGCAGATGGACGGCTGGCGAAACAACGCAGAAGTGGCGCGCGGAACAAGCCGTTCGCCGGAGATATGGCCGGGACGGCGAATTGTGCTGACGGGGCATCCGCAGGCGAACCTGAACCGGGAATGGCAGGTGGTGGCAAGTGAACTGCACGGCGAACAGCCACAGGCGGTGCCTGGACGGCAGGGAGCGGGGACGGCGCTGGAGAACCATTTTGCGGTGATCCCGGCAGACAGAACATGGCGACCACAGCCGTTGCTGAAACCGCTGGTCGACGGCCCGCAGAGCGCTGTCGTGACAGGACCGGCAGGCGAGGAAATCTTCTGTGATGAACATGGCCGCGTGCGGGTGAAATTTAACTGGGACCGCTATAACCCGTCAAACCAGGACAGTTCATGCTGGATCCGTGTGGCACAGGCGTGGGCAGGCACCGGTTTTGGCCACCTGGCGATACCGCGTGTGGGTCAGGAGGTGATTGTAGACTTCCTCAACGGCGATCCGGACCAGCCGATCATTATGGGGCGCACCTACCACCAGGAAAACCGCACCCCCGGCAGCCTGCCGGGAACAAAGACGCAGATGACCATCCGCTCCAAAACGTACATGGGCAGCGGATTTAATGAGCTGAAGTTTGATGATGCGACAGGGAGAGAACAGGTCTACATCCACGCGCAGAAGAACATGGATACCGAAGTGCTCAACGACCGTACCACCACCGTAAAACACGATCATCGCGAAACCGTAAAAAATGGCCAGACGGTCACGATCCAGGAAGGTAACCGCCTTCTTACGGTGGAAAAAGGCCACAAAATCACCGGAGTACTGAAAGGGTCTTTATCTGAGGATGTCTTTCAGGACAGAGGCACGATTGCCGGTTCGGTGCATGTTGACGCTGTAAACAATGGTGGCGAAGGCGACGGTATACAGGCTTATACGGCGATTAAGGAAATTTTGCTGGCCGTGGAGGAAAGCAAAATTGCGCTGACGCCGGATGGCATTCAGCTACAGGTCGGGGAATCGACGGTAATCAGGCTGTCGAAGGATGGCATCACCATCGTGGGCGGTTCTGTTTTCATCAACTGATTCACTCAGATTATCAGGGAGTATTTTATGCAGTTCACTTTTAATGAAGGCCACATTCAACTGCCGTCTCAATGGCAGGATCAGTCAATGCAGGTCCTGGTGTCCACAGATAACAGTGGCATCAACCTGGTCATTACCCGCGAAGCCGTTCCACAGGGAACCCTGACACCAGAGCTGTACCAGGAAACGCTGGCGCTGTACCAGGGCAAACTTGATGGGTACACCGAACATGCCTGCCGGGAAATCACTCTGGCAGAGGCCCCGGCCTGGCTGCTGGATTATTCCTGGAACGGTCCGGAAGATGAGGGGAATCAGGGGCGGATTAGCCAGATAGCCGTATTCCAGCGGCGTGGGGATACGCTGCTGACCTTCACTTTCAGCACCTCCTTATCCCTGAAGAACAGTCAAAAGACGATGCTGCTGGAGGTGATAAAGAGCTTCACCCCGTTGCCACCGGAGAATGATGTCAAACAGGACCAGCCGCGCTGACATAACCGAGGGATAACACATGAGTGAAGGACCAGGCGGGCCACAGGGAGCGACCGCAGGCGGTACGCTGGCAATGCGAATGCAGTCGCAGCGGGCGATGGTCGCCAGCCAGATGAAACGGGCAGCCAACGACAAAGCCATTGCACAGATGCTGGCAGCAAAGAAGTCCGGCCCACCTGCCGCCAGACTGGACGATGAAATTCAGCACAAGAGTTTTCTGGGGGCACTGGCAGGGGCCGTGCTGGGGGCGATAGTGACCATCGCAGAAGGTTGCCTGATTATGGCCGCCTGTGCCACCGGCCCTTATGCGCTGGTTCTGGTGCCTGCGCTGATGTATGCCAGCTATAAGGCGAGTGATTATGTGGAGGAGAAACAGAACCAGCTTGAGTCATGGATAAACAGCTTTTGTGACACGGACGGCGCCATCAATACCGGTTCTGAAAATGTAAACATTAACGGAAAGCCCGCTGCAAGGGCCGCCGTCACCCTTCCCCCTCCTCCCCCACCTGGAGCAATACCTGAAATCCCACAGGGGGAACCCTCATGGGGTGATATTGCCACTGACCTGCTTGAATCGGCAGCGGAAAAAGCAGTACCACTGGCGAAGGCCTGGGGGAACGCTGTTATCACCCTGACGGAAAGCAATGCCG
>OGDX01001547.1_pt1 | contig 11219 bp, 10 predicted proteins | sample 1570461 | NCBI WGS metagenome assembly OGDX01 (sample SAMEA2582172, study PRJEB24529) | metagenome
AGTCTCTTCCTGCAGGGCGGTTTCGGTAAGGTTGCCTTCGGCCGCATCGGCTCCTTCAACGGTGGCGTAAGCTCCTGGGCCAAGTACGGCGTGATGTCTGTCTTCGGTACGTCTTGGGGTGATTACTCCGCTCAGGCTGGTACCTGGGCTATGGGCGCCGGTATGTGGAACAACATGATTGCCTACGAAACCCCGAACTTCGCTGGCTTTAAGGTGTTCGCTCAGTACGGCATGGGCAACCAGCTTAAGGACGCTGACGATAAGTTGGTTGGCGATGAAAACGAATCTACAAGCGATCGCTACTACGCCGTTGGTGCTTCCTATAACAATGGCCCGTTGAGCTTGTATTTTGCAGTTGACTCCATCAATTATGCTTCCGCAGGCGACGGCGTGGGTATTGATCCTAATGGCGACGACAGCTTGACTGTGACCTTCGGCGGCAACTATGACTTTGAAGTGGTTAAGCTCTACGCTGGTGCTCAGTACTTTGATGAAATCAAAACCAGCAAGATGAAGGGCATCATTCAGGACGTTGATACCTTCAACAGTGGCGCTGCTAAGTTTGCTTCCCGAATGAAGGGCTGGAGCCTTGGTGTTTCCGCTGGTATTCCGGCTGCAGGTGGCACCATCATGGTTGGCGCTGCTTATTTGGACGCCGAAGCTGCTGACAGTCAGGAAGCTGGCCTAAACAAGAACGACGAACTCTCCCGTTGGATCGTTTCCGCTGGTTACGACTATCCGTTCTCCAAGCGCACGGACGTCTATGGTGTTGTGACCTACAATCAGGATAGCCTGAAATACACGGGCGACTATGCTGATCAGGATCCGTACATGTTCGGCGTGATGGTCGGCCTGCGTCATCGCTTCTAATCAGCTCTCGAGCTTGATTACAGCGCGTTCAGCCCTTAGCTGAACATTGAGCCCTCTGAAAAGTTCGGAGCTCTCCGAAGCCTCAGAGGGCTTTTCGTATCCGGTGATTTCCGTCTGTTCAAACATCAAAGTCGCCGTGCTTAATTTTTAGGCATGCCGTAAAATTTATTACAAATCAGTGACCGAGACACCCAGCACACTCACTTATTCACAAAACCTGTGAAGAACCTTCTTCTTATTCACACCAAAATATATTGGTGAGCAACAACGCTTTGCAATTCAGATACTCGGCTCTGCTTTGTGACCTCTACAATTGAAGGCAACATTCCGTCCAAAAAGGTTAGTCATGCGCTTACCGATTCTTGTTGCTGCACTTTCAGTTTTGATACTCAGCGGTTGCTCGTCAACCGTGATCTTTGAGAGTGATCTGGAAGGTGCTGAGGTCACGACGATTGCCGGGCAAAAATACGGCGTGACTCCCGTCTCTGTTTCCTTTTCCAATGATGACTTGGATGCCTCCCGAGGTCCTGACGGCTGTGCGCGCATTCTGGGAGTGACCTACACATGGCCCTCGGGCGCCAAAGTCGCCTCTCCCAACCCGATCGTGCTTTGCGGAGACGGTTACCAATTCCGATACGTTATGAAGCGTCCCTCGGACGCTCCGGGTTTGGAAAAAGATTTGCAAAACGCTCTTCAGCTATCGAAGAGACGCGAAGCCCAGTTGCAAGCCGAGTTGGAAACTGAACGGCTTTACAACGATCGCTTCATGTGGGGGCCGTTTATGTGGGGCCCGATGATGATGCCACCTCCCCCGCCTCCGCCTCGTCCTCACCGTAGATGATCTGCTCTTCACATAACAGAGCGGAAATGAATCGCTCTGGCTAGAATGGCAACGCTTTTTCTTTTTAATTCTTTGCTCTTATGAAAGTTCTCGGCATTGAAAGCTCGTGTGATGAAACCGGCGTTGCGTTAATCGACAGCGAAAAAGGGTTGTTGGCCGACGCCGTCTACACTCAAATCGATATGCATCGAGCCTACGGCGGCGTAGTGCCGGAACTCGCAAGCCGCGACCATATCCGCCGTGCGTTGGTGTTGATTGACGACGTTCTGTCACGCGCTAACGTTCAGAAAGAAGACATTGATGCCGTCGCCGTTACCGAAGGTCCGGGTCTGGCAGGTGCACTTCTGGTTGGTTCATCCGTTGCGCACGCCATCGGCTACGCCTTAGGCATTCCTGTCGTAGGTGTACATCACCTGGAAGGCCATCTGCTGTCAGCCTGTCTGGCTGATCCCGCCCCACAATTTCCGTTTATTGCGCTTTTGGTAAGCGGCGGACACACGCAATTCATGCGCGTCAACGCCTTCGGCAGCTACGAGTTGTTGGGCGAAACACTGGACGATGCGGCTGGCGAAGCGTTTGATAAAACCGCCCAATTGCTAGGCGAAGGCTATCCGGGCGGTCCTGCCGTTTCTCGCTTGGCAGAATCGGGAATGCCCGGGGCCATTGAACTGCCGCGTCCGATGCTGCACTCTCCGTCGCTTGACATGAGCTTCTCGGGCCTCAAAACGGCCGTTCTAACCGCCGTCAACGATGCCAAGGATCCCTCTGATCCCCAGTTCCGCTCCGATCTGGCTCTGGCGTTTACGGAAGCCGTGGCCGAAGTGCTCACCACCAAAGCCGTCAAAGCCATCAAAACGACCGGCATCAAACAGTTGGTGGTGGCGGGCGGCGTGTCCGCCAATAAGACGCTCCGAGCCAGCCTTATTGAAGCCTGCCGCAAGCGCGGCGGTCACGTCTTCTTCCCGCCCCAGCGCCTGTGTACCGACAACGGTGCCATGATTGCCGTAGCCGGCATGATGCGTTTGCAACGCATGAGTGAAGAAGAACTCCAAAACGCCTGCAAGCGCTGGAGCTTCTCCGCCAAGCCGCGCTGGACGCTCTCCCAAGCCGCCAATCCGGATGCCGTCAATCCCAGACAGCGCTTCCGCAATCACTGATACATTTCGGGCCGGAATTTCCGGCCCGTGTCATTTGTATATCCGATTTTCGTGACGACCGTCTAAAGCTGCATCTCGGACTTAAAATCCAAACTCGTCATTGCGCGTGTTGCCGATTTTTGACCCACTTTTCCCAGCCGTCCTGACGTAGTTTACAGGCTGGGCACTCGCCGCATCCATAGCCCCATTCATGGAGCACGTCGTGGTTACCCATATAGCAGGTGTGCGTCTGAGTGCGTACAAACTCCACAAAGGTGTCACCACCGAGGTCGTGCGCCAGCTGCCAGGTTTCTACCTTCGTGAGCCACATCAACGGCGTTTCAATCACGATCTGTCGATCTAAACCGAGCGATAGCGAGACCTGCAGGCTCTTTAGCGTGTTGTCCCGGCAGTCGGCGTAGCCCGAGTAGTCGGTTTCACACATGCCGCCCACGAGAACAGAGCCACCGCGGCGATAGGCAATGGCAGAGGCAAACGTGAAGAAAAGAAGATTGCGTGCAGGAACAAAGGAGTTGGGAACACCGTCTTTTTCAAACTCGATTTCGATCTCGCGCGTCAGAGAGCACTCCGAAATCTGGCCCAACACCTTCATGTCAATCATGTGATCCTGACCGAGACGCCCCTTGGCGTAAGGCAAAACGTCTTCGATGGTCTCTAGGATGTGCTTGCGGCATGTGATTTCAGCCGTGTGGCGCTGACCGTAGTCAAAACCGACGGTCTCCACTTCCTTGAAATTTTTAAGCGCCCACGCCAAACACGTCGTCGAATCTTGTCCGCCTGAAAAAAGCACCAACGCCTTCTTGTCTGCAAAGCCACCGGCCATTCTTGAAGTCCTCTTGAAATCATTAAAAGCCGAAGGATTCTACGGCGAAATCGCTCTATCCAGACTCATCATTCGCTGTCTTTGCTACACTTCGTCATATATCATTGATATATCTTCTGAGCAAGACAATGAGAAAAACCGCAAAAGTCTTCATGTCCGGCCGCAGTCAGGCCGTGAGGCTGCCGAAGGAATTTCGTTTCGACACCAAGGAAGTCTGGATCCGCCGCAATCCGGATACTGGAGAAATTATTCTCAAGCCGAAACCTGATCTACCCGAGGGCTTCAGTAACAGTCTTCAACTCTTTATGCACGAAATGGCTCAGCTCAGACAAGAGCTCGGCGACAATTGGGAACCTCTCGAAATCGAACCAAGAGAACCCTGGAATCCCAAGGAGCTATTCAGGTGAAGACATATCTGCTGGACACGAATATTTTGATCGCCGCAGCCAACGACACGTCGGCCATTCTTAACAGCCATCTTGCGAAACATGCCAACGATGAACTGTTTACATCTTCTTTGAGTTGGATGGAGATTTACCACGGAATTCTGAGAATAAGTCCCGAAGGAGTGATGACTCATAAGGCCAGAATGTATCTCAAAATTTTCGAAAAACTTGAGTCATCGATTCAGATCGAACCTTTCACCAAGGAAGACGCCGAAGCCGCTACCAAGCTTTACGATCACTCTCGCCGACTTGGCCGTATGTTGTCATTTCAAGACGCATTAATTGCCGGTCAGGCACTGTCCCGCGACTTTGTGCTTGTCTCCGGCGATCGTCGAGCCGGTTTCGAGCTTTATGCCGACATGGGATTGAAATTCGAAAACTGGCTCGATCCGATTCATCAGACGCCTCCTTCCACTCTACTCAACGATCTGCTATAGCAAGTAGGCGCCGAATCTACGTCAGGACTTGACGCCAATCCACTCATAGACGCGTACCGGCACTCGCTTTCCTTCGTCAAGCTTGGGCGCCTGTGCGCATGATCCCGAGCAAGCACCGCTTGCGCAAGCCGGCAGTACCTTCGTGAACCGCACCTTACCTTTGGTTCTCAAAGTCTCCATCACCATTTCCACCATCTCGAAGGTGGTACGAAACTGTTGCGCGAGTTCCGGTTGTGTAGCCGTTCCGTAACGGCGCAGATAGTCCTGGATATCCATCAAAAGACTCATACTGTGTCCTTGTTTTGCGTGCAAGAAAAGACCGCATCCGACGGTGAGTCTCAGGTCTGAGTATCGGATGCGGTCGGTCAGATGCTTCGGAGTTTTGTCCTCCGAAGCTTTACGGTTGATTGATTACGAAGGTTGAGCTACAGCGATCGGAATCACCTTCGGACCCTTGCCGCGATTGTTCTTCACGTAGTTGCGCATGAAGACCAACAGAGCGGCAAGCAGGCCGAGCGAAATCACGATGGCCACGGTCGCGTAGAGCGGATCCTGCGCAAACGTGCCAACACGGTAGACGATGGTGGCCGTGGAGTATCCAAGAACCGTCGTCCAGGCCGCAAGGAACAATGTCCAGGCTGCACCGGCTTCACGATAGACCGCTGCGATTGCCGCCACGCAAGGCATGTAGAGCAACACGAGCATCAGGTATGCAAAGGCGGCAAGCTGAGAGCCGAAGAGCTTTTGCATCATGTCGATGGTCGTCACCGTCACTTCCTGAGATTCCGCAGCCGCTGCCGTATCCGACAAATCATCCACGGCAATACCAAGAGGATCGGTAAAGGCTCCGCCCAGGTCAGCCAGATTGTCAACAATCGTGCCGCCGGCTTCCGAGAGAATGGCTCCGAGCGACCAACCTTCGTCAGCTTCTTCTTCAGCAGGAGCGGCACCGTCTTCGCCCGCAGCCTCGGCATTCTTGTCGCGCGCCATCTGGTCATAGAGCGAGTTGAGTGTACCGACCACGGCTTCCTTAGCAAAGATGCCGGTAAACACACCCACAGCAGCAGGCCAGTTTTCCTGCGTTACACCCATCGGCGAGAGCACCGGAGCGATCGTGTAGCCGATTTCAGAGAGAACCGACTTTTCGGAGTCCTCATTGCCAAACGAACCGTCGGTACCCCAGCTGTTCAAGAAACCCAGCACGGCGCAGATCACAACGATCACTTTGCCGGCACGGTTCAGGAAGGCCTTCAGGCGATCCCACGTGCGCATCATGACGCCCTTGACCGTCGGGATGTGGTACGGCGGGATTTCCATCACGAAGGCGGAAACTTCACCGGGCAGCACCACGCGCTTGATCAAAAAGCCCGTGATGATGGCGGCAATAATGCCGATCACATAGATGCCGAACACCAGATTCTGGCCATTGGTCGGGAAGAACGCCGTTGCAAACAGAACATACACCGGCATGCGGGCGCCGCAGCTCATGAAGGGAGCCATCATGATGGTAATGATGCGGTCGGTTGCCTTATCCATCGTACGGGTAGCCATAATGGCGGGGACGTTGCAGCCAAAACCCACGATCAACGGTACGAAGGCTTTGCCGGGCAGACCCAGAGCGCGCATCACACGGTCCATCACGAACGCAGCACGAGCCATGTAACCCGAGTCCTCAAGCATGGCGAGGAACAGGAACAGGAAGAAGATCGGCGGAATAAAGGTCGAAACCGTTGTAATACCGCCGCCGATACCGTCGGCGAGCAAGACCTTAAGCCATTCGGGCGTGCCGACTGCCTCAAGCAGGCGACCGAAACCGTCGACAAAGATGCCGGCAAACGTGATGTCAAAGAAGTCTATAAAAGCGCCGCCGAGGTTCTGCGTAAAGAGGAACATCACGTACATGATCGCCAGGAAGATCGGCAGTCCCAACCAGCGGTTCAAGACAACGCGATCAATCTTGTCGGTCATCGTATTGCTCATTTCGCCGTGACGAATCAGCGCTTTTTGCGTAATGCGGTTGACAAAGCTGTAACGAGCGTCGGCAACCACGATATCGGCGTCGCCGTCATAAGCGGCATTCACCTCATCGACAATCTTCTTAACCTTGGCGTAGGCTTCGGCGGGAAGCTTGTCTTCAATTCCCGGAGCACCTTCAACGAGCTGCAACGCGAACCATTCGGGACGTTCCACGCCTTCTTTGCGCAATCCCTGAGTAATCGCTTCGCGAGCCTTCTCAATGCGCTCGTCGAAAGAAACGTTCATCGGCGGCAATTGAGGATTCTTTAAAAATTCCGCAACCGTTTTTTGCAGTTCACGTACACCCTGCTCACGCGCTGCCACAAGCCCCACAACAGGGCAACCGAGCGCCTGCTGCAGTGCCTTCAGATCCACCTCAATCTTGTGGTTCTTGGCAATGTCGAGCATATTGACGGCCACGACCATCGGCACGCGCATTTCAATGAGTTGCGCCGTCAGGTAAAGGTTACGTTCCAGGTTGGAGGCATCAACGATGTTGATCACTGCCTGCGCTTCATCCGTAAGGATGTAGTCACGTGCAATGCGTTCGTCTTCGCCGGAAGTCGAAGCCGGCGTAATGGAATAAATGCCGGGAAGGTCAACAATCTCTACGTCGTTGCCTTCAAAGCTATAACGGCCGGTTTTCTTGTCGACAGTTACGCCCGGCCAGTTGCCGACTTCTTGTTTCGAGCCCGTCAGGGCATTAAAAAGCGTTGTCTTGCCGCAATTCGGATTGCCGACAATACAGATGATGTTTTTCATATTGCAATCCCCAACTCAATCCAGGCGCACTTCCATAATGGCGGCTTCGTCCTTTCGAACGCTGATGAAGCTGCCTCGCACTCGAATCTCCACCGGATCCCCCAGCGGAGCCACGCGCACCACTTCAAACGCTGTCCCGGGTGTTGCGCCGAGCATCAGCAAACGCCGACGGTATTCCGGCGCCTTTTTGTCATAGCCGACAATCGTCCCCTTGGTTCCGGGGGAAAGTTCTTTTAACAACATGGTTTGCCTGTCCCTTGTTTCGAGCCGCGTGTTTCTTACTGACAAATCCGCGGCGCTTAGTACACGTAAATTTTCTGAGCAACGTCAAAGTTCACGCCGATACGGCTGTCCCCGACAGCAATCAAGATGCTCTCGTTGACCGCTCCGCTTAACACGCGAACCGAACTGCCCACATGCAATCCAAGTTCATCGAGACGAGCCGCCTCGGGAGCCGGAAGCTTGACCTTGGCAACGATGCCGGGTTCTTCGATTTTCAGTTGCGTGAGCTTGCGAATTGTTCGTTCTTTGTTCATTGCTTTTGCGTTTGTGGTGGCTCCGAAATTGCTCGCCGAGCAACCCGAAGTCATCAATGATGAATAAATTCAATGCGAATGATACCTTTTCTCATTCTCAATGAGAACGGTTATCAATCAGTATTTTCAACAATGAATCAGCACCTCAAACATTGACACTTGTTTCCTGATGTCGCTTAGCAGCGAAGAAAACGACAAGAGAGCTTGAAAATTAGTAATTCTCGTTCTCATCAAAAGAATGTTCGTCGCCGCTCAAGATTTGCAAAAAGAGCCGTGACATCAAGGGCCCCGGCTCTTTTTGATTTGCGAATCGGTTTACACCTTCATTGCGTCGTTATGCGCTTAGAACGTGTGGACGAGACCCACGCCGAAACCGACGCTGTTGTATTCGGCACGATCCATCAAACCGAACGCCATTTCATTTGTTCCGAGATCTTTGTCAAGGCCGTCGCCGCCGACCGAGTAGAACGCAGCGCCATAAAGCGTCGTACGCTTGCTCATGTCATAGGTATAGGCCAGGCCGAGAATTGTGGCGCTGCCCTCTTCGTCGGACACCGCATCGTTTTCACCCTTGACATACTGAACGGAAGCGCGCAGCGTGCCCTGTCCAAGCGGAGCCGTGGCGCCGAGCATGAAACTGTCGAAGTTGTAGGCGCCACTACTTTCCGAAGGATCGCTTGCGCCAAATTCTCGTGTCTTGCTGGCATGCTGATACACAAAGCTCGGACGAACTACTTCAAAGTCATAAGCAGCGGCCACCGTAAAAGTCCAAGAGTCGTCGTTATCTGACAAATTGTTGCGCTCGGCTTTCTTGTCATACTTACGCATTTCAGCAATCGCCGCCAGCGCCAGCGGACCGCTTTCATAGGACACGCCCAAACCGTAGTAGTGGTCCCGATCCGACCACTTCGCCTCACTGGAGTCGTCATCACCGGTATTGCCCATCAGAGAAACCTTCAAGCCCTCCATCGGCGTCACTTCGACAACAGCCATGTTGCCGCTGGCGTAGTCCTTGGAGGCAAAAGCGCCCAAACCAGCGACGCCCACAAAGGCTTCCATCGGGTCAAATCCGCAGATCAAGTCAAAGTCGCCGCCGGCACTTGCCAGACCGCCGATGTTGCCGAAGGCAAAATTGACTTTGTCATTGCCGATGCGCAGATAGGCCTGACTGTCAAAAATCGTACCATCCGAAGCCATTTCACCCGTGTCCGAACCGAACTCGTTTTCGAGCGTAAAGCCGACAGTCCAACCGTTGCCGATATCTTCTTCACCGGTAATGCCCCAGATGGAATCGCCCCAGAAACCGCTTTCCATCGAAAAAGAATCTTTGCTTTCTTGGTTTTTCTGATCAATTCCTCCTGACAAGGAAGCCTGGTTCTGGTAGAGCACCCCCGTTGAAACCGAACCGTAAAGCGAAACCTGAGCTGCCTGAACCGAGAAGGCGGCGGCGCTCACCGCCATCGTCAGAAGCGTTGTCTTGAATTTGGTCATTTGTTGTCTCTTTAAAAGTAGGAAGAAGCGACGGCAAGAAGCGTTTTTTCCGGACCTATCGAACCGTCTTGAATCGTTGCGAATTGTAATAAGAATTATTCTCATTTCGCAACGATGAGCAGAATTCACTCGAAAATCGTTGCTTCTTTGACAAAAAAGCAAAGCGTTTAGAGAGTTTTACCTAGCCTAGAGCAACAAAAAACCCGCAACGAAAACAAGCTTCGAAGCGGGCCGAAAGAAACGCGACAGCGGTCAACTATGCTTTTTTACGCGGCAGGCGTTTGATCAGCGAAGAGGTATCCATTCGCGACGCCCCCATTGCCTGCAGTTCACCGTAGAACTGATCAACCAGCGCTGTCACGGGAAGCGATGAACCGTTACGTCTGGCTTCGGCCATCGCAATGCCGAGATCCTTGCGCATCCAGTCAATGGCAAAACCGAAATCGAATTTGTCGTCCACCATCGTTTCGCCGCGGTTGGCCATCTGCCAGGAGCCAGCCGCCCCCTTTTCGAGTACCTTCAGCACCTTTTTCATGTCCAAGCCGGCGTTCATGCCAAAGGCAACCGCTTCCGACAACCCTTGCACGGCTCCTGCCAAGGCAATCTGGTTAACCATTTTGGCTAACTGCCCGCTACCGGCCTCACCGAGATACGTGACGTTGCATGCATATGAGTCAATTACGGGCTTGGCCTTTTCGAAGACGTCGGCCTCTCCGCCTACCATCACGGTGAGAACGCCGTTGACGGCACCGGCTTGCCCTCCCGACACCGGAGCATCCAGAAAGCCCAAACCACGGGCCTTGCACGCCGTAAAAAGCTCACGAGCGAGATCAGCCGAGTCAGTCGTGTGATCCACGAAGACGGCTCCAGATTTCATGCCGGCAAAGGCGCCTTGTTCTCCGAGCACGACACTTCGCACATCGTCGTCGTTACCCAAACACGCAAATACGAAATCGGCATCCTCAACCGCTTCAAAAGCCGTTGCTTTATAGCCCGCACCATACTCCTGCGCCCACTTTTGAGCTTTAGCGGTCGTGCGGTTGTAGACGGTCACATCAAAGCCTTTTTTAACCAAGTGGCCAGCCATGGGATAGCCCATGACGCCGAGTCCCAAAAATGCGCATTTGATACTCATTGCTCCTCTCCTTTCCGTTAGCCTTCCACCTCAGCGTATTCGGCCGCCTGATCGCCCCAGTCGTACAAAGCCGAAAGCGTCTCTTCAATGGCTTCATAGCGTTCTTCCGTGATGCTGCCTTCGTTTAGGAGCGTTTCATAGCGATCACGCACGGAATCGATCTCTTCGAAATATGCTTCGAGTGTCATCGGTGCGACGTCGTCCTGCGTCAGTCGTTTACGGCATTCGCTCAGCCACTTTTCCTTTTCGGATTCGTTCAAGGTCTGCGGCGCACAGCGCGCACGCATGCGGAAGAGCAACTCGTTTAAGCGATCGTCGTCAAAGTACAGTCGTCCCTCGTGGACCTGTTCGGCAATCGTTTCAAAGTCGAGATTCAAAAGTCCTTGGGCACGCGCACGATCAGCATCGTTCACAAAACCGTCGTAGAGAGCCGCCTCCGCATCTTTGGGGCCTTCTGTCGCAAAGCGCGCTTTATTATTTTCATCAAATACCTGCCAAGCCTGCAGCACCGGACCTTCAATCAAACCATGCAGGCGTGTGAGACTTTCGCCGTTATCCACGACTGTCTGCAGATTGATGCGGAATCGCTCGCAGACCGAGTTCGACGCCACACGCAGATCTGAGCAAACAAACGGACACTCGTTGATGCGAAGACGCCGCAAGGCCAAGGGCTCTTCCCCCTCTTGCCGCATAGAGGCGGGCGCA
>OGDX01001579.1_pt1 | contig 11049 bp, 7 predicted proteins | sample 1570461 | NCBI WGS metagenome assembly OGDX01 (sample SAMEA2582172, study PRJEB24529) | metagenome
TAACTGGATTATTTATAAAAATGCATAGATAAAAAATTTAAAAGCGAAATCCCTGCTGAAAAAGGATTTGTGTACCCACTCGCATCCAATTTGTGGTACAATATCAATTAACAACAACATACCATACCAAAAGGAGGACATCCAATGCTTTTTATAGAATATCCCAAATGTTCCACCTGTCAGAAAGCGAAAAAATGGTTGGATGAACATGAGATTACATATACGGATCGTCACATCGTAGAGCAGAATCCGTCCTACGAGGAATTGAAAGAATGGCATGAAAAGAGCGGTCTGCCATTAAAGAAATTTTTTAACACCAGCGGACTTTTATATAAAGAAATGAAGCTTAAGGACAGGCTTCCTGAAATGAGCGGGGACGAGCAGTTAAAGCTGCTTGCGACAAACGGAATGCTGGTAAAACGTCCATTGATCGTAGATGGAAGTACGGTAATTACCGGCTTTAAAGAAAAGGAATGGTCAGAGCACTTTTTATAAAAATAAGAATGTTGTTTTTATAAAGGGACGTGCAGGAATGGAGGATTATTATGATTATAACAATTGCCAGACAATGTGGATGTGAAGGGGACGAAGTAGGAAGAAAATTGTCAGAGATTTATGGCATCCCGTGTTATTCCAAAAAAGAACTGATAGAGCTTGCAAAAGAGAAAAAAGTGTATGACAAATATCCATTTTATTTTGGGGAACGCCAGGTGGATGATATGATGAGTATGGTTGCGGACGATATGAATTTAAAGGTGCGTGAGACACCGAAAAAAGCATTGTCAGCACTGTTTGAGGATCAGCCGTGTATCGTAATCGGCCGTGCATCGGATTATGCATATAAAGAACATCCGGATGCTGTACGCATCTTCCTGTGTGGGGACAAGAAAACAAGAATCTCCAAAATTGCAAAGAAACATCAGGTATCCGAATTAAAAGCCAAAATGATCGTGGATGACACAGACCGCCGGAGAAAGCAGTATCATAATTATTATTCCGGGGAAACCTGGGGATTGGCGGACAATTATGATCTATGTTTAGATGAGTGTAAACTTGGCATTGACGGCGTGGCAGCAGTTGTTTCCGCATATATTGGCCAGATAAACGGGAAAGACTGATAAAAGAATGCAGGCCTGATGTAAAATCAGGCAGAAAGTGTTGGTATATCATGGCATATTATTTAGCAGAAGGTGCGATCGTAAAAGGTGATGTCACGATCGGCGAAGATTCAGGAATATGGTATCATGCGACGGTCCGTGGAGACACTGACAGGATCACGATCGGAAGCAGGACGAATGTACAGGATAATGCAGTACTTCACGTGGGAGACGGGCATGCACTTACCATTGGGGATGATGTGACGATCGGGCACAGTGCGATCGTACATGGATGTACGGTTGGAAATAATACATTGATCGGAATGGGTGCGATCATATTAAATGGAGCAGTGATCGGCAGCAACTGTATTATCGGGGCGGGAGCGCTTGTGACACAGAATATGGAGATCCCGGATGGCAGCCTTGCATTTGGAAATCCGGCGAAGATAAAAAGAAAACTTACGGAAGAGGAGATTGCCTCAAACCGTGACAATGCCTTATTATATGTGAAAGAAGCAAAAGATCAGCTGATGCAGATGTGATCAGAAATGGGGAGTACTATGGGAGAACAGGAGTTTTGGAATGGAAAAGAACGTTTCTTTTCAGACATCATAAATCGGGTGAATGATCTTTTGTCAGATGCATATCTGTTAATTACGAATAGGAACAGTCATGTTACTATGATTCCGGAAAAGACGGCGGCTTTTTTTGAGATGCAGGCGGGATATGTAAAAGGTTTTTATCAGATATTACTGGATCATGTGCATCCGGATGACAGGCCGGAATATTTACAGGCAATGGAGAAACGCCTTCTGGGACAGAAACTTTCGGATGAGCTTTATATCCGTTTGAAAAATAAAGATCATTATGATATGTTTGGATTTTTCATGAGTGTGGTAAAAGAAGATGGAAACGAATATCTGTTGCATATTCTGGTCAATCAGAATGTGATCCCTGAGATTGATGCGCTGACAGATCTGTATGGACAGAAGAAGTTTGAGAAAGATGTGGAAGGATATATCAGAACCGGCAGAAAGGTGGCTGTTTTGGAGGTTGAGATCGATCACATGGCAGACATCAATATTTTATATGGGGCGAATTATACAGACCGTCTGCAGCGGGAGATCGCACACCATTTTATCTATATGATGGATGAAAATAAAGCGGTTTATCATATGAATAACTCCAATTGTGCATTTATTTTAAGGGATGCGGATCGGGTGGACGCAGGAATTTTCCTGGAGGAAGTAAGGAAAAATCTTGAGGAAAATATCACGTTAAACGGACGTCATTTTGAGTTGAAGCTCTATGCTGCAGGTCTGATGTTAGAAAATTATAGCGGAGAGACCATGACAGTGCAGAGTAAATTAGAATACACATTAGAGAAAGCGCGTTCCGCCAGAAATCATAAACTTGTGTTCTTTAATGATATCGTAAAGACAAATGGTGGTGTAAATCTGGATTTTATGAAAATCATCCATCAGTCGGTGCTGGGCGGTTGTGACGGCTTTTATGTGGAATATCAGCCAATCGTGACATCGGAAGGTGGAAAAATCGCAGGGGCGGAGGCACTGGTAAGATGGAAAAAGGAACCTTACGGGGCAGTTCCTCCGGGGCTGTTTATCGACTGGATTGAGGATAATCCGTGCATGTATGATCTTGGAAATTATGTGCTGGCAGAGGCATTGAAAAACAGTGCAGAGTTTATAAAAATTAATCCGGATTTTTTTATCAATGTAAATGTGTCTGCAAAACAGTTAGAACAAAAATCATTTCGGGATGTTGTACTTTCGCTGTTAAAAGAAAATGATTATCCGCCAAACCATCTTTGTTTAGAAATCACAGAACGCTGCAGGCAGCTTCCGATTGATGTGATCAATGAAGAAGTATGTTTTCTCCAGCAGTATGGGATCCATTTTGCGATGGATGATTACGGAACGGGAAATGCGTCTTCAAGTATCGTCTTAGGTGTGCCGATGAATGAGATCAAGATCGATATGAGCTTTATCAAAGGAATTCTGAATAATGAAAAACAGCAGATGCTGGTAAAGAATATAGTCAATTTTGCGAGATCAACAAACATGAAAAGCTGTATCGAGGGCGTGGAAGATAAATCCCTGCAGGATTATCTGAGGAGTTTCGGGGCAACCTGGTTTCAGGGATATTATTATTCCAAACCGGTTGGTGAAGAACAGTTAAAGAAACTATTACTTGAAGAGATGTACAACAAAAAGGATGCTTCCTAGTTTACAGGATGCATCCTTTTTGTCAGTATACGATTCTTATGTATTTCAATAAAAAGCAGTAAATTTTAACTTATTCTGCAATTGCATCGAGTGCCTGGGAAATATCTGCGATCAGATCCTCTTTATCCTCGAGTCCAAGGCTGATACGGACAAGTTCAGCCGGAACGCCGGCTTCTTTCAACTGCTCGTCAGTCATCTGGCGATGTGTGGAGGTTGCCGGATTCAGACAGCAGGTTCTTGCGTCAGCCACATGTGTCTCGATCGCTCCAAGTTTCAGATTCTGCATAAATGTGGATGCAGCGGCACGTCCGCCTTTTAAACCGAAGGAAACAACGCCACAGCCGCCGTTTGGCAGATATTTTTTTGCACGTTCATAATATTTATTGGAAGGAAGTCCCGGATAGTTGACATAGGCAATCTTTGGGTGCTGCTCTAAAAATTCAGCAACAGCCTGACCGTTTTCTACATGTTTTGGCATACGGACATGCAGGGACTCCAGACCGAGATTTAAAATAAAGGCACTCTGTGGGGACTGCATGCAGCCAAAGTCACGCATCAGCTGTGCAGTACATTTTGTAATGAAGGCACCTTCTTTACCGAATTTTTCTGCGTAGGTGATTCCATGATAGCTTTCATCCGGAGTACACAGTCCCGGATATTTATCAGCGTGAGCCATCCAGTCAAATTTACCGCTGTCCACGATCGCTCCGCCTAAGGCAGCTCCGTGACCATCCATATATTTGGTCGTGGAGTGGGTTACGATGTCAGCACCCCATTCAAACGGACGGCAGTTGACCGGGGTAGGGAACGTATTGTCCATCACAAGCGGAACGCCGTGTGCATGAGCCACTTTTGCAAACAGCTCGATATCTAAAACTGTGAGTGCAGGGTTAGCGATCGTCTCCCCGAACATCAGCTTTGTATTTGGCTTAAAGGCGGCATTTAACTCTTCTTCGGAAGCATCCGGGGAAACAAATGTGGTCGTGATCCCCATCTTTGCCATGGTAACGGCAAGCAGGTTGAAAGTTCCGCCATAGATAGAGGAGGAAGCAACGATGTGATCGCCGCATTCGCAGATGTTGAACATGGCAAGAAAATTGGCTGCCTGTCCGGAAGAAGTTAACATTGCAGCCGAACCGCCTTCCATAGCTGCAATCTTTGCAGCGACGATATCGTTGGTAGGATTCTGAAGGCGGCTGTAAAAATAACCGTCGGCTTCCAGGTCAAAAAGTTTTCCCATATCCTCGCTGGTACTGTATTTAAAAGTGGTAGACTGGATGATCGGCACCTGTCTCGGTTCTCCATTGCCAGGTGTGTAACCTGCCTGCACACATTTTGTCCCCATTCTGTATTCACTCATAGTAATCTAATCCTCCGTTTCTGCACTGTTTTAAAATAACAGCCGCATTAAAAAATTCTTCGCGATTCATCACATTAGTAAGAAAAAGCGCATAAAAATATCGTATCATTCATAGGAAGATTTTACAAGGGAATATCTTTTGATTTTAAAAAATTTGTGATACAGTAAGGAAGAAAAAAACTGGAACATGTCAGGTTTGAATAAAAAGAGAGAAGTGTGATTGAACTATGAAATTGCAGCCATTCCAGACATTAAAACATTATGATAAGAAAAATTTTCCGAAGGATATCCTTGCGGGAATCATTATCATGGCAGTTTCCATTCCGATTTCCATGGGATATGCGCAGATCGCAGGGCTTCCGGCAGTTTACGGACTGTATGGTTCGGTGTTCCCGATCATTCTATTCGGATTATTTTCCACGTCACCACAGTTTATTTTTGGTGTGGATGCAGCTCCGGCTGCGTTGGTTGGATCTGCTATTGTCGGGCTTGGGATAGAGGGCGGTACAAAAGAAGCCATGGCAGCAGTTACTGTACTGACTTTTTGTGTGGCACTGTGGCTGCTGGCATTTTATTTTATGAAAGCAGGAAAACTGGTCAATTTTATCTCCGCACCGGTTATGGGTGGATTTATCACCGGAATCTGCACGACGATCATACTGATGCAGGTGCCAAAACTGATGGGTGGAACGGCAGGAGTCGGAGAACTTTTTGAACTGGCAGAGCATATTGCAGGGACGGCAGGTCAGATCAATCTGCCGTCGCTTGTGATCGGACTTTTTGCACTTGTGATTCTTCTGGTATCAAAAAAAGTGATGCCAAAGTTTCCAATGGCAGTTGCACTGATGGCAGCAGGCGCACTTATGACACGCTTTCTGCCGGTCAGGGAGTGGGGGGTGCAGACACTTGCAGCAGTAGAACCTGGCATGCCAGAATGGAGCATACCGGATTTTTCTGCAATCGCACCAAAGGATGCGATCATCACCAGTCTGTCAGTCGCTGTTGTCATTATGGCGGAAACTTTGCTGGCTGAGAATAGTTTTGCACAGAAAAATGGTTACAAGATCGATGATAATCAGGAAATTTTTGCATTTTCCATGGGCAACTTTGTGGCGGCATTTACCGGCTGCTGTCCGATCAACGGTTCAGTATCGCGCAGTGCAATGGGCGAACAGTATCAGGCAAAGACACAGCTTACCGGTATTGTGGCTGGGTTATCAATGATCATTCTTCTCCTCTGTGGAACCGGTTTTATCGGGTATCTGCCGATCCCGGTGCTGACGGCGATCGTGATCTCGGCACTGCTTGGGGCAACGGAGTTTGAACTTGCGGTCAGATTGTGGAAGGTCAGCCGGACGGAGTGTTTCATTTTTATAGGTGCATTTTTTGGTGTGCTGATGCTTGGCACGATCAACGGCGTTCTGATCGGAATTATCCTGTCTTTTACAGAAATGATCATCCGTACCTCAAAACCGGCAAGATGTTTTCTGGGAATCCAGCCGGGGCATCAGCATTTTAGAGATCTGCGGGAAGGCAGCCAGATCCATGCGGTGGAGGGAGTTTTGATTTACCGTTTCAGCAGCAATTTGTTTTTTGCCAATATCGGGGTGCTGCAAAAGGATATCGAGGAGCATATCAAAGATGACACGAAAGCAGTCATTCTGGATGCCGGAGGAATCGGAAGTCTGGATATCACAGCGGCAGACCGTCTGGAGATCCTGTACAAATCTTTGAAGGAAAAAGGAATCCGTTTCTACATAACAGAGCATATTGCAGATGTGAATGAGCAGCTCAGGAAGTTAGGCCTCGGATATCTGATTGAGGAAGGCTGTGTGCGGAGAACCATACATATTGCTTTAAAAGATATGGGGATCAACAGACCGTATCCGCTTGAGGGTGGTGTGGATAACGAGGAACGCAGCGCATCAAGAAAACGCGCGGATAACCGTGTGCAGGAGTTTGTCTGGGCGTTTGGCTCGGAAACAGAAGAAGAGATCGAAAAACAGATTGTCCTGCAGATTGAGCAATTAAAACAGACAGGGGACGTTGAAAATTTATTCCATGGCCGTTGGGCGCACATGGAGGCACTCGATGAGGATGAGTGGCTGGAACATTTAGAGGAGCACTTAAAGGAAATCGTCAATATCTCCGGCAAGGACGAGATGACGTTAGCGGGCAAACTGGAGGCACACCGGAAAGAAGTGCATGACCGTATCGCAAAGGAGCATCCGGAGCTGGCAGAGCGTTTTAAGGAGCGCAGGCATCTTCTGGATGAGCATTTAAAAGAGCACAGACCGGAGGTGTATGAGCTGGTGTTAGAGCTGCGGGAGAAGAGGAAAGAGTAGAAAAAGGAACTAGTGAAAATTCATAAAGATAACAGGAAATATAAAATTATAATGACATATGTATAAACTTATGTTATCATTCATCCAAAGCATTACATTCTAGCAAAATCTACAAGGCAGACTGTGAGAAATTATATCATAGTATAAGCCGTTTTTAAAACAAGTCAAAACCACGTTAATGGCTGCATATCAATACGCGAGCTACAACGTCGGATATCAGAATTTTCAATGCTTTTAAATTACCAGCAAACAAAAGTAAAAGCAGGGAGGATTCGAAAATATCAGACGCTTCTCCCGAACAAAAAGGGAGGAAATGATTATCGCGCAAAAGACAAAGAAATCGTCATCAGACAAAGCCAAAAAGATCCAGTGGCATCCTGCGTTTTATGCAGCAGCGGAACTCGAACTAAAAGAAAACATCGAGGAACTTGATTTAATCTCGGAGTACCATTTGAGTAAGGAACCGATCCGTATCGATCTTTTGATCATAAAAGAAGAAAATGCAGACAAAGTGATGAAAAATGAAATCGGTCATATCATGCGAAAGTACAATGTGTTAGAATACAAAGGACCGGGAGATGAACTGTCGATAGACACCTTTTACAAAACACTTGGATATGCCTGCCTTTATAAAGGATATGGGAAAACAATCGATGAAATCCCGGCGGACGAACTGACCGTGTCATTGTTCCGTGAAGCATATCCAAGAGAACTGTTTTTTGAATTAGAACGAAAAGGATATGTACTGGAAGAAAAATATCCAGGTATTTATTACGTGAGCGGGAACATTTTATTCCCGGTGCAGATTGTGGTGATCAGCAGGTTGAACCGGACTATGCACAGCAGCCTAAGAATCTTATCTGCAAATGCCGATATAGAGGATATCAGGAAGTTTTTAGAACAGACAGAAAATATGAAGACACCGCGGGAGCGGAATAATATAGACGCAGTATTACAGGCAAGTGTCAGTGCGAATTATGAAATATATCAGAAGGTAAGGAGGGCGAATGGTATGTGCGAAGCATTACGGGAATTAATGAAAGATGAAATAGAGCAGGATGTAGCAAGAGGAGAAGCGAGAGGAGAAGCGCGTGGAATTATTGACACATGCTATGATCTTGGATTGAAGGAAGACGCAATTTTGGAGCGCTTGCAGAAAAAATTGAACATATCACTAAAGACTGCGCAGGAATACCTAAAGACTTTCGGAAAGCAGATGATATAAGTTAAACGTACACATTTTCGGGAAAACGATCATATTTTATAGATATGTTGTAAAATAGTGTTTTTCCACGAATATGTATAAAAATAAAGCATTACATTCTAACAAAATCTATTAGGCAAACTGTGAGAAATTATCTCACAACATAAGCCGTTTCAAAACAAATCAAAACCACGTTAAGGCTGCTTATCAACATACGAGTCACCACGTCGGATATCAGAATTTTCAATGCTTTTAAATCACCAGCCAAATAAAAGAAAAAGCAGGGAGAATTCGAAAATATCACGCGACTCTCCCGAACAAAAGGGAGGAAACGATTATCGCGCAAAAGACAAAGAAATCGTCATCAGACAAAGCCAAAAAGATCCAGTGGCATCCTGCGTTTTATGCAGCAGCGGAACTCGAACTAAAAGAAAACATCGAGGAACTTGATTTAATCTCGGAGTACCATTTGAGTAAGGAACCGATCCGTATCGATCTTTTGATCATAAAAGAAGAAAATGCAGACAAAGTGATGAAAAATGAAATCGGTCATATCATGCGAAAGTACAATGTGTTAGAATACAAAGGACCGGGAGATGAACTGTCGATAGACACCTTTTACAAAACACTTGGATATGCCTGCCTTTATAAAGGATATGGGAAAACAATCGATGAAATCCCGGCGGACGAACTGACCGTGTCATTGTTCCGTGAAGCATATCCAAGAGAACTGTTTTTTGAATTAGAACGAAAAGGATATGTACTGGAAGAAAAATATCCAGGTATTTATTACGTGAGCGGGAACATTTTATTCCCGGTGCAGATTGTGGTGATCAGCAGGTTGAACCGGACTATGCACAGCAGCCTAAGAATCTTATCTGCAAATGCCGATATAGAGGATATCAGGAAGTTTTTAGAACAGACAGAAAATATGAAGACACCGCGGGAGCGGAATAATATAGACGCAGTATTACAGGCAAGTGTCAGTGCGAATTATGAAATATATCAGAAGGTAAGGAGGGCGAATGGTATGTGCGAAGCATTACGGGAATTAATGAAAGATGAAATAGAGCAGGATGTAGCAAGAGGAGAAATGCGCGGCAGAGTGGAAGGAATTGTAGATACATGTTGTGATCTAGGGTTGCCAGAAGACGCTATTTTAGAGCGGTTGCAGAAAAAACTAAATATATCATTACAGACTGCCCAGGAATATCTAAAGACTTTTGGAAAACAGATCGTAAAAAATTAACGAACGTCAGGAAAATCAAAAACATATGAACTATCAGCAAAAAGATTTAGTGAGAATAGCAAAACGGGAAAACAATACCAAAAGAAATTATCTGGTAGTAGATCCACTGCAGGGAAAGCATGTTCCGGTAGAACCTTCGAAAGCATTGAATCTTTTCAAAAGTCTTGCAGAGAAGCTTCAGGGAAAATATGAAGGCGAGAGACTGCTTTTGATCGGTTTTGCGGAAACCGCGACAGCAATCGGTGCACAGGCTGCGATCACATTGGGAACAAAGTATATCCAGACAACACGGGAAGTAATACCGGATGCCAGATATTTATTTTTTTCGGAAGCGCACAGCCATGCGACTGAGCAGAAATTAGTAAAAGATGATATAGACCGTGTGATAAATGATATCGACAGGATTGTATTTATAGAGGATGAGGTGACCACCGGGAATACGATCATGAATATCATTAAGATCATAACAAAAGAGTATCAGAAAAAAATAAAATTTGCAGTTGCTTCATTGTTAAATGGAATGACAGAAGAATCCTTAAAAATTTATCAGGATGAAAAAATAGAACTTCATTATCTGGTAAAAACGGATCACAGTACTTACGGAGACAGAGCAGAAACATTTAAGGGAGACGGATTTTATTATAAATGTCCGGATAAGGCCGCAGAGTATACAACGATTTATGTTAAAAACCGGATGGATGCCCGCAGACTGATTGATTCCGGGAAATATGAAGAAGCATGTGAGAATCTGTGGAGAGAAATCCGGGAGAAAACCGGAAACATGGCTGATAATATATCTGGCAAAAGAATACTGGTGATCGGCACTGAGGAGTTTATGTTCCCTGCACTTTATATCGGAAGAAAGATGGAAAAAGAGGGAGCCGAAGTAAGGTGCCATTCGACTACAAGAAGTCCCATTGCTGTGAGTCTGGAAAAAGAGTATCCCCTTCACAGCAGATATGAACTGAAAAGTTTATATGATCCGGACAGGAGAACGTTTATTTACGATATAGGAAAATATGACAAGGTATTGATTGTCACAGATTCCCCGGAAATAAAGGAGAGTCAGGAAACGCTGATAAATGCTGTCCGGATGCAGAACAAGGATATTACAGTTGTAAGGTGGTGCTGATTTGAGAAGTTCCTATTCAGAAGAAGATGTGATTTTATTATTGAAGGATATTACCGGGATGGTAGAACCTCAGCCTGCCAAAGTGCGGGAGAAACTGATTCAGTCCGGAAAACATTACAGCGAGATGCTGCCTGTTGAATATGTTCCTACAGATCAGTATATGCAGGTATATCATAATGCGCTGAAACATTATGCGAAGCCGGTTGCCAATGCAGTAGGAATGCTGGCAGATAAGATCATAGAGAATAAGGGAAAGAAAATTGTCCTGGTATCCCTTGCCAGAGCGGGAATCCCAATTGGTATCCTTGTGAAGCGATACATCAAATTCAAATATGGTATAAATGTGCCTCATTATTCCATTTCAATTATCAGAGGAAGAGGGATTGACGATAATGCCATGAAGTATCTGCTTGAAA
>OGDX01001589.1_pt1 | contig 10981 bp, 8 predicted proteins | sample 1570461 | NCBI WGS metagenome assembly OGDX01 (sample SAMEA2582172, study PRJEB24529) | metagenome
GCAGCTTGCGGATTTCCGCTTCGCGCACGCCCGCCAGCTTAGCCAGACGCGCGTCGGCGAAGCCTTTACGCTTCAGCATGCGCAGGAAGTCTGCGTCCAGGCCGTTGATGCCCAGCTCTGCCACTTTCTCTTCCAGACGCACCAGCTCTTCAATCTGTACCAGGAACCAGCGGTCGATGTTGGTCAGGTTGAACACGCCGTCGACGGACAGGCCGGCACGGAAGGCATCGGCGATGTACCAGATGCGCTCCGCACCCGCGTCTTTCAGCTCGCGGCGGATTTTGGTCAGCGCTTCAGGGTCGTCCAGGCTCACTTTCGGGTCAAAGCCGGTCGCGCCCACTTCGAGGCCGCGCAGCGCTTTCTGCAGGGATTCCTGCTGCGTGCGGCCAATCGCCATCACTTCACCGACGGATTTCATCTGGGTGGTCAGACGGTCGTTCGCGCCAGCGAATTTCTCAAAGTTAAAGCGTGGAATTTTGGTCACAACGTAGTCGATGGACGGCTCGAAGGACGCAGGGGTGCGGCCACCGGTGATGTCGTTCATCAGCTCGTCGAGGGTGTAACCCACCGCCAGTTTCGCCGCCACTTTAGCAATCGGGAAACCGGTCGCTTTCGACGCCAGCGCCGAAGAACGGGACACGCGTGGGTTCATTTCGATAACAATCAGGCGACCGTTTTTCGGGTTCACCGCAAACTGGACATTGGAACCACCGGTTTCAACGCCGATTTCACGCAGCACCGCCATCGAGGCGTTACGCATGATTTGATATTCTTTGTCGGTCAGCGTTTGGGCTGGCGCGACAGTGATGGAGTCACCGGTATGGATGCCCATCGCATCAAAGTTTTCGATAGAGCAGACGATGATGCAGTTGTCGTTTTTATCACGCACCACTTCCATCTCGTACTCTTTCCAGCCGATCAGCGACTCATCAATCAGCAGCTCTTTGGTTGGGGAGAGATCCAGACCGCGGGCGCAAATTTCTTCAAACTCTTCGCGGTTATAAGCGATACCGCCGCCGCTACCGCCCATGGTAAAGGATGGGCGAATAATGCACGGGAAGCCCACGTCAGCGGCAACCGCCAGCGCTTCTTCCATCGTGTGTGCGATACCGGAACGCGCGGTTTCCAGACCAATTTTCTTCATCGCTACGTCGAAACGACGGCGGTCTTCTGCTTTATCAATCGCATCGGCGGTCGCACCAATCATAGTCACGCCGAACTCTTCCAACACGCCCTGACGCTCCAGCTCCAGCGCGCAGTTCAGCGCCGTCTGACCGCCCATCGTTGGCAGCACCGCGTCCGGGCGCTCTTTTTCAATAATCTTGCGTACTACTTCCCAGTGAATCGGCTCGATGTAGGTCGCATCGGCCATTTCCGGGTCGGTCATGATGGTCGCCGGGTTGGAGTTCACCAGAATGACGCGGTAACCCTCTTCGCGCAGGGCTTTACATGCTTGCGCGCCAGAGTAGTCAAACTCACACGCCTGACCGATAACAATCGGGCCCGCACCCAGAATCAGGATACTTTTTATATCTGTACGTTTTGGCATGGCTCTTTTACTCCTGATTACTTAGCGGTTTTACGGTACTGCTCAATTAACTCGATAAAGTGGTCGAACAACGGCGCTGCGTCGTGTGGCCCAGGGCTGGCTTCCGGGTGACCCTGGAAGCTGAACGCCGGTTTATCAGTGCGATGAATGCCCTGTAACGTACCGTCGAACAGGGATTTATGCGTGACACGCAGGTTTGCAGGTAATGTTACTTCATCCACCGCAAAACCGTGGTTCTGGGCGGTGATCATCACCACGTTTTTCTCCACATCTTTAACCGGATGGTTGCCGCCGTGGTGACCAAATTTCATTTTGACAGTCTTCGCACCGCTCGCCAGCGCCAGCAGCTGATGACCGAGGCAGATGCCGAATACCGGAATATCGGTTTCGAGGAATTTCTGGATGGCGGTAATGGCGTAATCGCACGGGGCCGGGTCGCCAGGACCGTTGGAGAGGAAGATGCCGTCTGGATTCATTTTCAGCACATCTTCCGCAGAAGTTTGCGCCGGAACGATGGTCAGGCGACAGCCTCTGTCCACCAGCATCCGCAGGATGTTGCGCTTGGCACCAAAATCATAAGCCACGACGTGGAACGGCAGCTCGTCTTCTTTTTTCGCTTCTGGCAGGCCACCGGTCAACGTCCAGCTCCCTTGTGTCCAGCTATAGGCTTCTGCGGTGGTCACTTCTTTTGCCAGATCCATGCCATTCAGACCTGGGAACGCGCGGGCTTTTTCTAAAGCCAGCGCCGCATCCGGGTTATCGCCCGCGATAATGCAGCCATTCTGTGCGCCTTTCTCGCGCAGTAAACGCGTCAGCTTACGGGTATCGATATCGGCAATCGCCACGATGTTATGGCGTTTCAGGTAAGAAGAGAGGTCTTCGGTATTACGGAAGTTGCTGGCAATCAGCGGCAGGTCGCGAATCACCAGACCTTGTGCATGTACCTGAGAAGATTCTTCATCGGCGTCATTAGTGCCGACATTGCCAATATGGGGATAAGTAAGAGTAACGATTTGACGAGAATAGGAAGGATCAGTGAGGATTTCTTGATAACCGGTCATTGAAGTATTGAAAACGACTTCCCCAACCGCCGAACCTGTTGCCCCTATGGCCCGACCGTGAAACTGGGTTCCGTCTTCCAGAACCAATAGCGCTGACTTAATCAAAACACCCTCCAGAGAATATTCACTCACTTTATTTGCATATTAATTCACAATGATGACGTAAATCAATGCAAATCTGCTTACCGACGAATTTCTGGCAAACGGCGGCATTCTGGAGATATGGGCGCTAAAAGTCAACTTAATGGCGGGATTTTTTATATTATTTTGTGGCTCATGCATGTTTTACAGGCATTAAGCGACAAAAAGATCATATAACCTGTTCTGGAAAACGCTTGCGCAGCAAGAAGATTGCATGAAATAAAAGCGAGCAGGGAAAAGTGGACCAAATGGTCAAAATTTACATTAAAACAACAAAAACCGAAGACAAAACATGTAATTTTTGGCACTTATAGACAATTTAAAAACATAACACTAAAAATAAAAGGGCCAAAAATTAAAGCCCTTTATAATCAATAAATTAAATGTGTTATTTTTGCACCATAACAAATATTTTGTGGTTACAAACTATTGAGATCAAGCACATCTCGCATATCAAAAAGACCACTTTCCTTACCACTCAACCACAAAGCCGATCTTACCGCGCCGTTAGCAAATGTCATACGGCTGGACGCCTTATGGGTGATCTCCAGACGCTCGCCAATATCGGCAAACATCGCGGTATGTTCACCAACGATGTCACCTGCACGCACGGTGGCAAAACCAATGGTGCCAGGCACACGTTCACCGGTGTGGCCTTCACGACTGTAGACCGCGCAATCTTTCAGATCTTTATCAAGGGCGTGGGCGATCGCCTCTCCCATTGCCAGTGCGGTGCCTGACGGCGCATCAACTTTATGTCTATGATGTGCTTCAATAATTTCGATATCGGTGTAGTCACCCATCACTTTGGCTGCTTTCTCCAGCAGCTTAAGCATGACGTTAACGCCAACGCTAAAATTGGCGGCAAAGACAATCGCAATATCGGCGGCGGCGTCACGAATCGCCTGTTTACCGGCTTCGTCAAACCCCGTAGTGCCGATCACCATCCCTTTGCCATGCTGGCGACAAAAAGCGAGATGGTTCAGCGTACCTTCCGGACGGGTAAAATCGATAAACACATCAAAATCATCTTTTACCGCATCGAGGCTGCTTTGCACGGTAACGCCTGTTTTCCCGGCTCCGGCCAGCTCACCGGCGTCGCTGCCCAGTAAAGAAGATCCTTCGCGCTCCAGCGCCGCGCCCAGCTGCACGCCTTCTAATGCCAGCGCCGCCTGAATCAACTGGCGGCCCATACGCCCCCCGGCTCCCGCGATGGCAACGCGGATGTTTGCATCATGCATAGCTATTCTCTTTTGTTAATTTGCATAGACCGTTTTCAGAGTAACCAGCGCATCGCTACGCCGCCAGCCAAAAACGCTGATAATTAGAAATTAATGATAAACAGGGAGGGATATCAGTGAAAGGCATGAGTCGATGAATGACTGCATGCCGATAACATGTGACAGGTTACGACGCCAGAGCCAGCACCTCAGCCACCCACTGCTGGAAGCCTTTCACATCCAGATCCAATGCCACCTTTACATTGGCTGGTTTGCCCAGGCAACCGTCGATATCAACCACCGTCGTGCCTGAGGTAAATTCGCCTTGAGTTTCTACCGCGACAAAACACGGCTTGAGGGTGAATAAGTCCGGGCGCACCAGCCAGGCGATGGCGCAGAGATCGTGCATTCGCAGACCGCTTTGCATACTGCCGCTACGGTAGTGGCTAAACAGGGCGTGGAGCATTTTTCCGGTGCGATTCAACTCCGGCAAAGTAGCGAGATAGTCAGGGGTTAATATTGCCTGATTGGTGACATCCAGACCGCACATGACGATTTCGATTCCGCTACGGAAGACACAGGCAGCCGCTTCTGGATCGGCAGCGATATTAAACTCGGCGTTTGGTGTGCAGTTGCCGCGACCGGCAGAACCACCCATGATCACCAGACGGCGAATATGCGGTTTGCATTCCGGGCATTGTGAAAGTAACAGCGCAATATTGGTTAACGGGCCGATGGCCACCAGGGTAACGGGCTCTGGTGCACGCATCAGGGCATCCCGAATCGCCAGAAACGCTGGTATCCCGAGCGGCTTTCGGTTGTGCTCAACAAAGTCGTAGCCAGCCATTCCCGATTCGCCGTGCACAGATGCCGCATCACGCGGTGCGCGTACCAGCGGCACAGCGGCTCCCTGGGCGAGCGGAATCTCCGCATTCCAGAAATGCAGCAGTTGCAGGGCGTTGCGGGTGGTTTTCTCAACCGAGACATTACCCGCGACGGTGGTCATCAGTTGCAGGTCGAGTTCGGGTGCAAAAATCGCGGCGGCAATGGCGACGGCATCGTCAATGCCGGGGTCAGTATCGAGGAAGATAGGTAAACGCATGTTTTCTCCATAAAAAATGCCGGTAACAAGACCGGCATTTTCGCATAACTTAGGCTGCTAATGACTTAATCGACTTCACGAATATCGACACGCAGCTCTTTCGGCACTTCGAAAACAATGTTTTCTTCACGGCCTTCCAGCGGAATGGCTTCACCACCGCCCAGCTGCTGCAAACGTGCCACCACATTCTGCACCAGAATATCCGGAGCCGATGCGCCCGCAGTCACGCCGACGCATTTAACCTCTTTCACCCACTCTTCCTGGATGTCTTTCGCATCGTCAATCAAAAACGCGCGTTTGCCCATACGCTGGGCCAGCTCCGCCAGACGGTTGGAGTTGGAGGAGTTTTTCGAACCGACCACCAACACAACTTCCGCCTGTTCTGCCAGGGCGCGTACCGCTTCCTGACGGTTAGTCGTGGCGTAGCAGATGTCATCTTTGCGCGGACCGACAATTTTCGGGAAGCGTTTACGCAGCGCGTCGATCACATCAGACGTGTCATCCACCGACAGCGTGGTCTGGGTCATAAAGGAGAGCTTCTCTTCGTTTTTGACCGTCAGTTTCCACACATCGTCCGGCGATTCGACCAGATACATTCCCCCTTCCGGGTTACTGTACTGGCCCATTGTCCCTTCCACTTCCGGGTGCCCGGCGTGACCGATGAGAATAGATTCTTCGCCACGGCGACTGGCGCGGGCGACTTCCATATGCACTTTGGTCACCAGCGGACAGGTCGCGTCAAATACCGTCAAATCGCGACTTTTTGCTTCGTTACGTACCGCCTGAGAAACACCGTGTGCGGAGAAAATCAGGATCGCGCCGTCCGGTACTTCGCTAATCTGCTCAATAAAGATAGCCCCACGCTCACGCAAGCTATCGACCACATAGCGGTTATGTACCACTTCGTGACGGACATATATCGGTGCGCCGTAAATGGCCAGCGCGTTTTCAACAATGCTGATAGCGCGGTCTACCCCGGCACAAAAACCACGCGGGTTGGCCAACAGGATCTGCATGTTACGCCTCCAGTGCCGGATCGATTTCCAGCACTTCAATATCAAAATGAACGGTCTGCCCGGCCAGCGGATGGTTGAAATCAACGGTAATGGAGTCGCCGTTAATTTCGCGGATCACGCCAGGCATCTCACTGCCATCCATTGCGGTAAAAAGCATGATTGCGCCAATTTCTGGCTCGCCTGCATCCATAAATTCACGGCGGGAGAAGTACTGAATCAGGTCCGGTGACGGCACGCCAAACGCCGCATCGGGCTCCAGCGAGAAGGTGGTTTTATCGCCCACTTTCAGCCCCAGCAGGTGTTGCTCCAGCCCTTCAGAAAGAGAAGCATCACCCAGGCGGAACAGCGCCGGTTTACCGTTGTTGCGGGTAGACTCGGCGGTGGTGCCATCGTCGAGTTTTAGCGTGAAGTGCACCAGGACGGCGCTATTGCTCTGTACAGATTCAGACATGCAGGTTTGCTCTTATATTTAAGGATTTTTGCCGGATGCGGCGTAAACGCCTTATCCGGCCTACGATTTCGCAGCAATCTGTAGGCCGGATAAGATGCGTCAGCATCGCATCCGGCAGGGTTTATTATTGTTTTTTCGCTTTAGAAGGCAAAAAACCTTCCAGCACAATCAGTGCCGCACCGACACAAATGGCAGTATCGGCAAGGTTGAAGGTGGCGAAGTGCCAGTCGCCGACGTAGAAGTCGATCATATCGACAACGAAGCCGTGCCACAGGCGGTCGAACAGGTTGCCCAGCGCGCCGCCAATAATCAGCGCGTAAGCGATATTGTTTAGCTTCTGCGTGGCCTTCGAGCGATACATCATCACTGCCAGGATCACGCTAATACCAATCGCAATACCGGCAAAGAACCAACGCTGCCAGCCGCCGCTATCGGCAAGGAAACTAAACGCCGCGCCATAGTTACGCGCATAATGCAGATTAAGCGACGGGAACAGCGGGACCGTATCCCCCAGAGCAAAGTTCTGGAGGATCAGGTATTTGCTGCCCAGATCGATAATCAGCACGACTACCACCAGCCACAGCCAGCGTAGCCCTGTTGAACAGATCGATTGACTCATCAGGCAAACTTACGTTTTTCACCGTCACCGGCGACGTTGCTGACACAGCGGCCGCAGATTTCTGCGTGTTCCGCCACCTTGCCGACATCCTGGGTGTAGTGCCAGCAGCGTGGGCACTTCTCACCTTCGGCTTTACTCAACGCGACTTTCAGCCCTTTGAGTACTTCGCTCTGCTGAGCATCAGCAGGTGCGTCGTTATAGTCTGCAACGGTAGCGCCGGAGGTCAACAGGACAAATCGTAATTCATCGCCCAGCGCGGTCAGTTTCGCCGACAGTTCCGGTTCTGCATACAAGGTTACTGCCGCTTCCAGCGAGCCACCCACTTTCTTGTCGGCACGCGCTTGCTCAATGACTTTGTTCACTTCGCCACGCACTTTCAACAGCTCGTCCCAGAACGCATCGTTCATCGCTTCACTGTCTGCCAGGCCAAACAGGCCTTCGTACCACTCACCGGTGAAGACGTATTTTTCACGTTCGCCCGGCAGGTAGCCCCACACTTCATCAGCGGTGAAGGAGAGGATTGGTGCCATCCAGCGCACCAGCGCTTCTGCGATGTGATACAGCGCAGTCTGGCAGCTACGACGCGCCACACTGTCCGCTTTGGCGGTGTACTGACGGTCTTTGATGATGTCGAGGTAGAAGGAACCCATCTCAACGGAGCAGAAGCGCATCAGACGCTGTACCACTTCGTGGAAATCGTATGCTTCGTACGCGTTGAGGATGTCTTCCTGTGCCGCTTTCGCACAACCTACGGCCCAGCGATCCAGTACCACCATCTCTTCCGGTTTCACCATATCTTTTGCTGGATCAAAACCGTTCAGGTTTGCCAGCAGGAAGCGCGCGGTGTTACGGATACGACGATAGCTATCGGCAGCACGTTTCAGGATCTCGTCAGAAACGGCCATTTCACCGGTGTAGTCGGTTGATGCCACCCACAGACGCAGAATATCCGCGCCCAGTTTGTTCATCACATCCTGCGGCGAAACGGTATTGCCGATGGATTTAGACATCTTGCGACCCTGACCATCCACGGTAAAGCCGTGGGTCAGTACCTGACGATACGGCGCTTTGCCTTTCATCGCGGTGGAGATCATTAGGGAAGACATGAACCAACCACGGTGCTGGTCAGAACCTTCCAGATACATGTCCGCTGCGTGACCGGCAAATTCCGGACGCACGTCAACAACAGAAGAGTGGGTAGATCCGGAGTCAAACCATACATCCAATGTGTCCGGCACTTTCACGTACTGATCAGCTTCATCGCCGAGGATCTCTTTCGCATCAAGATCCCACCACGCCTGGATGCCGTCAACTTCAACGCGTTTTGCCACTTCTTCCATTAGTTCGAGAGTACGCGGATGCAGCTCTTCCGTGTCTTTGTGCACGAACAGTGACATCGGTACGCCCCAGGTGCGCTGACGGGAGATACACCAGTCAGGACGGTTAGCAACCATCGACTCGATACGCGCCTGGCCCCAGTCCGGGATCCACTGCACGCCTTTGATCTCTTTCAGTGACTGCGCACGCAGACCTTTCTGATCCATGCTGACGAACCACTGCGGCGTCGCGCGGAAGATGATCGGCGTTTTGTGACGCCAGCAGCACGGATAGCTGTGCTGCATTTTCTCAACGTGCAGCAGCGCGCCTTTTTCCTGCAGCAGCGCAACGACGATGTCGTTCGCTTTGAAGACGTTCACGCCATCCAGCGTCGGATAAGTGCCCGGCAGATAAGTGCCGTCCGGGCCAACCGGGTTAGCGGTTTCCAGGCCGTATTTCTGACCGATCACATAGTCGTCCGGGCCGTGGCCAGGCGCGGTGTGAACGGCACCGGTACCGGCATCCAGGGTAACGTGATCGCCGAGGATTGCCGGAACGTCGAAGCCCATAAACGGATGGGTAAAGCGCAGCAACTCAAGCTCCGCACCTTTTACCGTGCCGAGAATGGTGTAATCGGTCACGCCGATACGCTGCATTACGCTTTCAACCAGATCTTTCGCCAGAATCACGGCCTGACCGTCGATCTGCACCAGCGCATAGTCGAAATCAGGTGCAATAGAGATTGCGCGGTTCGCAGGCAGAGTCCACGGCGTAGTGGTCCAGATCACCAGCGAGATTGGGCCGTTAACGTTGCTTACGGCAAATTTTGCTTTCAGTGCATCCTGATCGACCGCCTGAAAAGCAACGTCGATGGACGGAGAAGTTTTGTCGTAATACTCAACTTCCGCTTCCGCCAGCGCAGAACGGCAGTCAACGCACCAGTGAACTGGCTTCGCGCCTTTGTGCAGGTGACCGTTGCCGATGATTTTGCCCAGCGCGCGGATGATGTTGGCTTCAGTTTTGAAGTCCATGGTCAGGTACGGGTGCGACCAGTCGCCCAGCACGCCCAGACGGATAAAGTCTTTGCGTTGACCGTCAACCTGGGTCGCCGCGTATTCGCGGCACTTGGCGCGGAACTCGGCGGCGGTGAATTTCTCACCCGGCTTACCGTATTCTTGCTCTACTTTCAGCTCGATCGGCAGACCGTGGCAGTCCCAGCCAGGCACATACGGCGAGTCATAACCGGAAAGCCCTTTGGACTTCACGATAATGTCTTTCAGAATCTTGTTAACCGAGTGACCAATATGAATGCTGCCATTCGCATAAGGAGGGCCATCATGCAGAATGAAGGTTTTTTTGCCTTTTTTAGCCGCACGGATGATGCCGTACAGATCATCATCAGTCCAACGCGCCAGCATTCCCGGTTCACGCTTGGCGAGATCGCCGCGCATCGGGAACCCTGTTTCCGGCAAATTCAGGGTTGATTTATAGTCACTCATCAGATTCTCGGTTCCGTGTTTCGGTTTGATTACATAACAGGCTTAAGCCGGTTTTGTTAGCCCAAAAAATTCGCGGGCGGTTAATTCATCACGCGCAATCTGCGCTTTCAGTTCGTCCAGCGACGCAAATCGCTGCTCATTGCGTATTTTTTTACGCAGCACTACTTGTATATGGCGACCGTAAAGGTCCATTGCAACATCTAACAAATGCACTTCCAGCTGCTGGCGAATACCGGCAACCGTTGGGCGTGTTCCAATGTTTGCCACGCCGGGTAACGGCTTTTCACCGAGGCCCAGCACTTCTACCGCATAAACCCCTTTCACCGGGGAAACCTGACGGCGTAGCGGTACATTCGCCGTCGGGAAACCTATAGTGCGCCCTAATTCATCACCGTGGACTACACGCCCGGAGATGGCAAACGGGTGCCCCAGTAAACTTTCTGCCAGAGCCAGATTGTCATCCGCCAGCGCCTGACGCACAGCGGTGCTGCTGATACGCACGCCACCTTCGCAAAAAGTTTGCGTACTGGTGATATCGAAGCCGTATTCCATGCCAGCTTTCTGTAATAACAAGAAATCGCCTTCACGACCAGCGCCAAAGCGGAAATCATCACCTACGGCAAGAAATTTTACGCGCAAATGCTTCACCAGAAGATCGCTGATGAAATTTTGCGCGGTTAACGCCGCGAAACGCCTGTCGAAACGCACGCACAGCACGTAATCAACGCCACACTCTGCAAGGTAACGCAGTTTTTCCCGCAGCCGGGTCAGCCGTGCCGGGGCTTTATCGGTAGCAAACAGTTCCAGTGGTTGAGGTTCAAAAAGCATCACCATCACCGGTAAGTTGCGCTTGCGCCCTTCTTCCTGCAAGCCCTGTAACAGCGCGCGATGACCGCGATGCACGCCGTCGAAATTACCAATAGTCAGCACACACCCTTCTTGCGGGGCCTGGCTGAGATTATGTATGCCGCGTATCAGCTTCATGTCTGGCTCAAAACAGTGAAAA
>OGDX01001590.1_pt1 | contig 10979 bp, 9 predicted proteins | sample 1570461 | NCBI WGS metagenome assembly OGDX01 (sample SAMEA2582172, study PRJEB24529) | metagenome
AACCCTCCAGATCAGAGAACATCGGCTCGAACTCGCTCTCCTCCAGCTGCTCAGCACCCATTGCGGGGCAGCCAAAAGCCACTGCATCAAACTCAGCCAGCTTTGCGGCGTTCATCTCGCTGCAGGGCACGATGGTGCCGTTTGCACCCTCTGCCACGCAGTTTGCCATGGTCTCAGTGTTGCCGGTTGCGCTCCAGAATACGACTGCTACTTTGCTCATAAAGATCGTCCTCTCTCAAATCAATATTAGTTAGATATATCTAACTTTATGTTCCGTGAAAATGCGTCCAACCACGCAGACGCATCCCCATTTGGTTAGTATCTTCTAACCACCGATAGAATACCACAGCTTCCCGGCTGTGTCAAGCCTTTTATGCAAAAAGAACTGCCGCGGCTGAAAGTACGCCGTAGATCACCGGCTGGTGCAGCAGATACAGCAAAAGCGAGTGCCGGCCCATCCAGCCCAGCGCCGGGCAGACCGAACGGCGCAACGGTTCCATCCGCGCCCGGCCCACCACGCCGTGCAGAAAGTACCCTGCCCAGAACAGAAACAGCCACGGCAGCAGGGCAAAATAATCGGTGGAATAAAAATCGAAGGGCAGAAAGCCGAAAAACGCTGTAAAGTAATTCGCGTACCATGCATCCGGCAACGCAAGGCGCAGCCCGCCGAAGCCGAGCCAACGCTCGTCCAGATGATAAGTCAGTGCAAACAGCACCGCCGAAACCGCCAGCCCTGCGGCGGGCGGGATCTTTTTCAGCAGCGGTTCCAGCACACCGGTGAGCAGCATGGCGCTGCCCAGAAAGGTCAGCACACCGAACACCACCCGGTCCTCCGGCATGAAGACCAGCGTCACCACCGTTACCAGTGCCCCGGCAGCAAACACCTGTGCGCCGCGCTTCAGGGTGCGGTGTCCCAGCGGCACGCAGAAGCCGGACAGCAGGATGAACACCCAGCAGATGCTCTGCTGCCACAGCCGCCCCGGCCAGCCGATATACCAGTCCATCCAGATGCCGAACAGGAACATCATGTCCCAGCAGGCATGGTACAGCATCATGCTGACCAGATCCAGTCCGCGCAGTTCGTCCAGCAGGGCGTAGCGGCTCGCCGGGGCCTTTTGCTGCACTCGTCGTTCGTTTTCCATTATCCATATTCCCCTTTGCTGTGTTTCGCAATACGATATGACAAATTATAAACCGCACTGCGGCACCTGTCAACCAGACATCTCAGGGGGTTGAAGGCAGCAAAAAACCGCTGCACAGCGGCAAAGCCATGCAGCGGTCAAATGGATAACCGGGGAAACCTTATCAGACTTCGGTGTTGAAGTAGCGCTTCAGCAGGCCCTCAAAGCCGCGGCCGTGACGAGCCTCGTCCTTTGCCATCTCGTGAACGGTGTCGTGGATGGCATCCAGATTCAGGGCCTTTGCCTTCTTGGCCAGATCCATCTTGCCTGCACATGCGCCGCACTCGGCCTCGGCACGCATCATCAGGTTCTTCTTGGTGCTGTCGGTGACAACTTCGCCCAGCAGCTCTGCAAAGCGGGATGCGTGGTCTGCTTCCTCGTAGGCATAGCGCTTGTAAGCCTCAGCGATCTCGGGGTAGCCCTCGCGCTCAGCCACACGAGCCATTGCCAGATACATGCCGACCTCGCTGCACTCACCCTCAAAGTTTGCGCGCAGGCCGTCCACGATCTCCTGCGGCACGCCCTCGGCCTTGCCGATGCCCACAACATGCTCGGTGACGTAGGTGTTGCCGGTCTTCTCCACAAAAGCGGAAGCAGGAGCCTTGCAGACGGGGCACTGTGCCGGGATCTCGCCTTCAGCAATATAACCACAAACGGTGCAAACGTACTTTTTCATAAGAATAGACCTCCATCATTCTTTTTATATCAGTTAGAAAACAGGCTGGGCGGTGTTGGTACTCACCGGCCCTTGTCATGGCTCTATTATAGCGAATTATTCCTAGTTAGTCAAGGATAATTTTAAGAATAATTCCTATTTATTTTGCCTTACAGATAAATTCCGGCAGGGTCACTAAAAACCATCATCAAAAACTGTGTGCTTTGCCCTGTGCACCTTAAAAACAGCAAAGCCGCCCTGCACACACAGGACGGCTTCTGCCTTGTTCTTCCTTCTTCTATGGGAGATCAGACCTGCAGGTTGCTGCTGGTAGCGGCTTCGGAGCCGTCGGCAGCATCAAACTCGTAGTCGTTGCCGGGCAGGATAGCGTTCAGCAGGATGCCTGCGATCGCGGCCACAGCCAGACCGGACAGGTTGATGGTAACACCTGCAACGGCAAAGCTGACACCGCCCACAGAGTTGAAGCCCAGTGCACACACCAGAATGACAGCGGCCACGATCAGGTTGCGGCTGTTGGTAAAGTCCACGCGGTTCTCCACCACATTGCGCACACCGATGGCGGAGATCATGCCATACAGCACAAAGCTGATGCCGCCAATGATGCCGGTGGGGATGGTGTTGATGACAGCCTCAAACTTGGGGCTGAAGCTCAGGATGATGGCCAGCACGGCAGCAATGCGGATGACCAGCGGATCGTAGATCTTGCTCAGAGCCAGCACACCGGTGTTCTCGCCGTAGGTGGTGTTGGCCGGGCCGCCCAGCAGGCCGGCCATGGTGGTTGCCAGACCGTCACCCAGCAGGGTACGGTTCAGGCCGGGGTCGTTGATATAGTTGTGGCCCACGGTTGCGCTGATGGCGGCGATATCGCCCACATGCTCCATCATGGTTGCCAGTGCAATGGGGATGATGGTGAACAGTGCGCTGATGAACTCCGGGCTGCCGTCGATGGCAAACAGGCCCATGGCCTCCTTGTGCAGAGGGATGCCCACCCATGCAGCCTCAGAAATGCGCTGGAAGTCCACTGCACCGGTCACCAGTGCCACTGCATAGGACACCAGCACACCGATGAGGATGGGCAGGATCTTGACCATGCCCTTGCCCCAGATGTTGCACACGATCACGACACCCAGTGCCACAAAGGCCAGGATCCAGTTGGACTGGCAGTTGTTGATAGCAGAGGGGGCCAGGATCAGGCCGATGGAAATGATGATGGGGCCAGTGACCACCGGCGGGAAGAATTTCATAATGCGGCGGATGCCGAAGGTGGAGATCAGCACGCTGGCCACCAGATACACCAGACCGGAGAATGCGATGGCGGCGCAGGCGTAGGGCAGCATCTTGGTGTTGGCAACGGTCAGGTTGCCGTCTGCATCTGCCAGCATGGGGGCCACGATGGAGAAGCCGCCCAGATACGCAAAGGAGGAGCCGAGGAATGCAGGCACCTTCTTTTTGGTAATGAGGTGGAACAGCAGGGTGCCCAGACCTGCGCACAGCAGGGTGGTGGAAACGCTCAGGCCGGTGAGCAGCGGCACCAGCACCGTTGCACCGAACATGGCAAACATGTGCTGCACGCCCAGAATGAACATGCGGCCTGCGCCCAGCTGGCGCGCGTCATAAATGCCTTTGGAGTAATCGATCTTTTCGCTCATGAAGTTTTTCTGCCTCCTACAGAACTCGCAGCCCCAAAAAAAGAGGCACCGCCGTCAGCAAAACGGCAATGCCCTTGAAATTTGGGAACAATGATCCCGCCCGGAAATGAGAAGTGCAATGCAGCGCAGTCGATGATTCTTGTGCAGCATGGTGCGCTCCCCCTTTCATTCAGGCTCTTTCCAAACCGCCGCCAAAAGCCCCGCAAAAGGCCGCAGCGGGCAGTCCTTTAAGAGATTATAGCAGACTTTTTGCCGCCGTGCAACTATTTTGCTTAATTCTCCTGTATTTCCAGCCCGGAAGTTTGCGCCGCTTCTCTTGCAATCCGGCCCAAAGCGCACTATAATATAGCCTACCATTGTAATCTGTATTATAAGAGAATTATCAGGAGAGTTTATGATCTATCTGGATTATTCCGCCAATACCCCGGTAGACGAAGCGGTTTTACAGCGCTTTTGCGAGGTGGAGCGCAATTGCCCGGGCAATGCCAATTCCCGCCACGCAGCAGGCACTGCCGCAAAGGCTGCCATCGATGCCGCCACCCAGAGCATTGCCCGCAGTCTGAATGTGCAGCCCGCCGAGATCATCTATACATCCGGTGCCAGCGAGGCCAACAACTTTGCCATCAAGAGCATCGCCCGGCTGGAGCGCCACCATGGCAGACACATCATCTCCACCCCGCTGGAGCACTCCTCGGTGAGCGGCAGCCTGACCGCCCTGCAGGAGCAGGGATACGAGATCGACCTTGTGGACATCCGGCAGGACGGCACGGTGGACCTTGCCCACCTGAAAAAACTGCTGCGCCCGGACACCATTCTGGTGGCCGTTACTGCCGTGGACAGTGAGCTGGGCGTGGTGCAGCCGGTGGCCGAGATCGCGGAAATGTTGAAGGCCTGCCCCCACTGCCACTTCCATGTGGATGCCACACAGGCCGTGGGCAAGCTGCCGGTCAGCTTTGCGGGCATCGACACCATGAGCCTGACCGCCCACAAGTTCTACGGGCTGAACGGCATCGGTGTGCTGGTCAAGCGGCGCGGCCTTGCGCTGGAGCCGCTCATCCATGGCGGCGAGAGCACCACCATCTACCGCAGTGGCACCCCCACCGTGGCGCTGGCCTGTTCGCTGGCGCTGGCGCTGGAAAAGGCAGTGAGCGAGCTGCCCGCCCGGGTGGAGCACATCCGCGCCCTGAACGCCCGCCTGCGCACCGGGCTTGCCCAATACCCCAAGGTGCGCATCAACAGCCCGGACACCGCTGTGCCGCAGATTTTAAACCTGAGCGTACAGAACGTGAAGGGCACCGTGTTCCAGCGGGAGCTGGATGCCAGGGGCGTATGCATCTCGGTCAAATCGGCCTGCTCTTCGGACGGCCTGCCCTCCCGCGCCGTGTTTGCCGTGAGCCATGACCGGCGCAACGCGCTGTCCTCGTGGCGCATCAGCCTGAGCCACCTGACCACGGAACAGGAGATCACTGATTTTATGCAGGCGTTCGATGCCTGTTACAACGCCCTGACGCAATAAAAAGGAGTATTATGAAGCGAGATCCCCCCGCCGACCAGCAGCGAGGGGATCTTTTTTACTGTTTTTGAATGCCGAACAGTCTGCGCAGAATGCCGCGCAGCGCCTTGGGGCTTCGGATCACAACTACCTGCATATACTCCCCGCCTTTCCGTTTTCTGGCCCATCCTATGCAGGCAGGGGCCGGAACGTTCCGGCAAGGGCAGCAGCGCTCAGTCTGCGATGGTCTCCACCACCACCAGCGCACCGCTGCGGGTGGAGATGGTGATGCAGTCCGACCCGGCAGCGTACTCGTTGCTGACGCCCAGCGGGTAGCTGGCGGTCAGTTCCGCATCGGTCAGCTCATAGTAGGAGCCGCGCTCGCACACGCCCTGCGCCCTGCCCTCCATCGGGAAGGCCGAGAAGAAAAAGTACTTCTCCTTCGGGTAGCGGCGGGTCTCGCCAGGCATCACGTAGGTGATGCGGCTGCGCTCATCCAGCAGGGTGGTGCGCACACCGCGCTGTTCCAGCCCAAGGCCGGTGCACAGGTTTGCAAGGGTGTGCTCCACCCGTCTGCCGCCAAGGCCGCCCAGCAGCAGCACCTCGTCAAAGCCCTTTTCCGAGACCAGCTTTGCGGCATACTCGGTGTCGGTATCGTCCTTCACATGGGGCAGCACGATGATATCGTCGTCCTGCTGTTCCGGGCAGGGGGCGGTGTCAAAGTCGCCCACGATGATGTTGGGTCTACGCCCCAGAGGTGCGCAGTTGCGGTAGCCTGCATCACAGGCAATGATAAAGTCGTCCGGCCGCAGGGCCTCTGCCAGCTCCGGAGAAACCGGGCAGGCCGAAATGATCACACAGCGTGACATGAATCTCTTCCTTATCCTTTATACTTTCGGGCGCTGCCAATCCTTCACGTCCTTGACTTCCTCGTACATGGCGCAGTAGCTGTCGTACCGGGTCTGGGAGAGCCTGCCCTCGGCCAGTGCGGCGCGCACGGCACAGCCTTTTTCGCTGCGGTGGGAGCAGCCGGTGAACTGGCACTGGCCCAGATAAGGCCTGAACTCCGGGAACGCATGCTCCAGATTTTCCTTGGGGATGAACCCGGCGCGGTTCGCTTCCAGACTGGCAAAGCCCGGCGTATCCGCAATGCGCCCGCCAAAGGCTTCAAAGATCGTCACCTCACGGGTGGTGTGGCGGCCGCGGCCCAGCTTCTGGCTGATGGCACTGGTCTCCCGCTCGGCTTCCGGCAGCAGGTGGTTCAAAAGGGTGGATTTTCCCACGCCGGAGTTGCCGCAGAACGCACACAGCCTGCCGCTGATCCACTGCTTCACCTCGTCCAGCCCGCCGCCGGTCTTGTAATCGATGCGGATGAACGGCAGGGTCGATTTTTCGTAGGCCTTACGCAGGAATTCCGCCTCGGCCAAGTCGCCCTTGGTGCACACGATCACCGGCTGCACGCCCTTGTCCACCGCAATGGCGGCAAGCTTATCCAGCACCAGCGTGCTGGGCGTGGGCTGGGTGGTGCTGGCCACAAGGAACAGCACATCCAGATTTGCCACCGGAGGCCGCACGAACACATTTTTGCGCGGTGCGATCTCAGCAATGACGGCTGCACCGTTCTCGGTCTCCAGCGTCACCTCATCGCCCGCCACCGGCGTGATCTTCTGTTTGCGGAAAATGCCGCGGGGCTTGCACTCCACAATGCCCTCCGGCGTTTTTACATAGTAAAAGCCGCCGATGCCCTTTGTGATATATCCCTTCATGCACGCCTCCGTCAGCTCAGCAGCGAGGACCACCAGTCGGTCAGCGGTTTCTGCGAAGGGTCGCCGCTGCCCGCTGTGCCCTGTTCGGTGCCGGTCTCGGTGCTGGAAGAAGAGGAGCTGCTGCCAAACAGGCCGCTCCACCAGTCACCGCCGGTGGTGCTGTCGCTGGGCGCTTCCGGTTCCGGTGCAGGCTCCGGCCCGGCGCTTACCACAATGTTCACGCGGCCGTTCAGCTTTGTGGTAGAGCCTGCCGCCGGGTTCTGACTGATGACAGTGCCCACCGGCTGGTCGCTGTACTGCTCGGTCTGGCTGCCAAGGCCCAGATGGTTCTGCACCAGCAGGGTGCGGGCATCAGCGGTGCTCATGCCGGTCAGCGAGGGCACCTTGGTGGTGGTTGCCACCTGCGGACGGCTGATATACATCACCACAGTGCTGCCTGCAGCCACCTGACTGCCCGCCGCCGGGTCGGTGCGGATCACCGCGCCGGATGCCACAGAGGTATCCACAGCCTGCGTTACCAGCACCGAGACACCCAGCTCCTTGAGCTGCTGCTCTGCATCGGCCTGCACATAGTTGGTCAGGTCCGGCACGGTAACGTACTGGGTGCCAAGGCTCACAGTCAGGGTCACATTCTGGCCCTCGCGCACCGTGCGGCCGGACACCGGCGACTGCTTATAGATATAGCCCGCCGCATAGTTACTGTTGTACTCCTGCTCCCAGGTAACGCTGATCTGGCCGGAGACCACCTGCTCGGTGGCAGCAGCCTCGTCCTGCGTCATGCCGATATAATCGCCCAGCGTGATATCGGCCTTGTTGTTCATCAGGTTGGAGGAATCGTTCAGGATCATCCAGCACAGCGCAAGGCACGCCAGTGCAAATGCAATGGTAATGCCGAACAGTGCCGGCAGGAAGATGGTGCGCTTTTTCTGGCGCGGTGCGGCCTTTTTGCCGCGGGGCGCAGGCTTTTCGGCCTGACGGTTTGCACGGTTCTGGTTCATGGTACGTTTCACCACCTTTTCGGGAGCATCTTCTGTAATATACTTGTACTCGAACATCACGGAGGGGTTGTGCACGTAGGTGTCCAGCGCATCCAGCATTTCGCGGGCGGATGCGTAGCGGTTCTGCGGCAGCTTTGCCATGGCCTTTTCGGTGATCTCCACCAGTGCATTCGGCACCTCCGGCGCGATCTCGTGCAAAGACTTCGGCTGATCGGAGATCTGCTTGATGGCAACTTCCACCATGTCGTCTGCATCAAAGGGCAGATGACCGCTGAGCATCTCGTACATCATCACGCCCACCGAGTAGATATCGCTGGTGCAGTCGGTCTCATCGCCCTTGGCCTGCTCCGGGCTGATATAGTGCACGCTGCCCATGGCCTTGCCGCTCAGCAGCTGGTTCTCGGCACGGGAGATGCGCGCAATGCCAAAATCCATCATGCGCAGCTGGCCGTTGTCCAAAAGCATGATGTTCTGGGGCTTGATGTCCCGGTGCACCACACCGTTGGCGTGGGCATGTTCCAGCGCCTTTAAGATCTGGGAGATGAAATGCACGGTCTCCCGGTTGGTCAGCCTGCCGCCGCGCTGGTTAAGGTACTCGCGCAATGTCATGCCGTCCACATATTCCATCACGATATACTGCAGATCATCATTCACCGATACATCGTACACTTTTACGATGTTGGGGTGGTTCAGCAGCGAGATGGCCTTGGATTCATTTTTAAAGCGGCGCACAAGGTCCGGGTCGTGCATATACTCCTGCCGCAGCACCTTTACCGCCACCACGGTACCGGCAGGCACCGGGCCGTTGTGCCCCAGCATGACCGCCTTGTAGACGTTTGCCATGCCGCCGGAACCGATCAGCTCCCGCACCTCATACAGGCCGTCCAGCTTTTTGCCGATCAGGTTGTCCATCAGCGCACCTCCTCCACACACAGCAGCAGCGCGGTGATGTTATCCGGGCCGCCGTTCTCGTTGGCCGTGCGGATCAGAAGGTCCGGCAGGTCGTAGAACCTGCCGGTGCGCAGCAGCTGTTCCAGCTGTTCTCTGGGCACGGCATTGGTCAGGCCGTCCGAGCACAGCAGCAGGATATCCCCTTTCTGCAGCGGTGCGGTGGTGAACTCCGAGTCCAGCCGGTAGTCCACGCCCAGCGCCTTGGTGATGATGTTCTTCTGAGGGTGGTGCTCGGCCTCCTCCACGGTAATGGTGCCGCAGTCCACCAGCTCCTGCACATAGGAGTGGTCGTGGGTGAGCTGGGCAAGCCTGCCGTCCCGGTACAGGTACGCCCGCGAGTCGCCTGCATGACACAGGAACACCTTGCCGCCGCGCACCAGTGCGCACACAGCCGTGGTGCCCATGCCCGCCAGCGATTCCTCACGCAGGGCCTTCTGGAACACAAAGCGGTTGGCGCTGAGCAGGCTCTTTTTCAAAAAGGTCTCCTCTTCGCCGGGCAGGCACTTGGAAGCATACTGCTCCTGAAAGCAGCGCTCGATCACATCGCACGCGCTCTGGCTGGCTTCCCTGCCGCCGCGCGCACCGCCCATGCCGTCGCATACCAGCAGCCATGCGGCATCGCCGGGCAGTTCTCCTGCGCGATAATCGTCCTGATTATCCTGCCGGACCCTGCCGACATCCGTTTTTCCTGCAAGTTTCATAGGCTTCTCCCTTTAATATTTACGCTTTCCCGTTCATTTCGTCACGGCGCAGCTGGCCGCATGCGGCGCTGATCTCGCTGCCAAGGCGGCGGCGCACCGTAGCGTTCACGCCAAGGCTCTCCAGCTTCTGCTGGAAGCGGTGCACGTTGGCTGCATCGGTGGCCGAGTACGGGCTGCCGTCCACCGGGTTGATGGGGATCAGGTTCACATGGGCACCCATGCCCCGGATCAGGTTTGCCAGCTGTCTGGCGCAGGCATCGGAATCATTGACACCGCGCACCATGGAATATTCAAAGCTCACGCGGCGGCCGGTGGTGTCCTGATAGCGGCGCACGGCCTGCATCAGCACTTCCACGGGATAGGCATCGTTCACCGGCATCATGCCGCTGCGAATTTCATTGTTGGGTGCGTGCAGCGACACCGAGAGGGTGAGCTGCAGCTTTTTCTCGGCCAGCTGGTCGATCTTGGGCACCAGACCGCAGGTAGAAAGGCTGATGTTGCGCATCCCGATGTTCACGCCCTCGGGCGAGGTGATGTTCTCCAGAAACTTCATCACTTCGTCAAAGTTATCCAGCGGTTCGCCAATGCCCATGAGCACGATGTGGGAAATGCGCTCCCCGATATCCTTCTGGGCGGTGTAGATCTCAGAGCAGATCTCGCCTGCTTCCAGATCGCGCACGCGGCCCGCCTGGGTGGACGCGCAGAAGCGGCAGCCCATGCGGCAGCCCACCTGCGAAGAAATACACACGGAATTGCCGTGGTGATATTTCATCAGGACACTCTCAATTAAATTGCCGTCATACAGCTTGAATAAATATTTCGATGTGCCGTCAATCTGTGATACCTGCACCCGCTCTGCGGTCAGTGCCGTCAGACGACAGTTTTCTTTTAATGTTTTTCTTAAACTTTCCGGCAGGTTTGTCATCTGCTCAAAATCCGTTACCAGTTTCTGATGCAGCCACTGATACACCTGTGATGCCCGGAATTTTTTCTCGCCCAGCTGCTCAAAATATGCCTGCAGCTGTGCTTCATCCATTGATTTAATATCTATTAATTCTAAAGAATCGTTATTCACACTTCTTCTCCGTTCCGCAGGTATTTTAAAGTTTCTTTCGGAATTTCACCATAAAAAATCCGTCTGTTCCGTCTATGCCCGGCAGAAGCTGTTTTGCACTGCCATCACGTATAAATGGAAAGTTCTTTTCAAACCATGCGGCATTCTCTTCATTTTCCGACCGGCTGATGGTACATGTACTGTACACCAGTGTACCGCCCGGTTTTACATACTCCTGCACAACCGTTAAGATTTCACGCTGTAATGATGCAAGCTGTTCAATCTTTTCAATATCCGTATGATACTTGATATCCGGCTTTCTGCCGATAATGCCAAGTCCCGAACACGGCAGATCCGCAAGCACAATATCGGCGCTTTCCTTTGATGCCGTATCGGAAATTCTCGCATCCCACTCCACTACGGAAATGTTATCCAATCCGAGCCGCGCTATATTTTCACGGATAAGCTGTCTCTTTACCACTGTTCTCTCTGCAGCGCCACCACCACCGTC
>OGDX01001617.1_pt1 | contig 10777 bp, 4 predicted proteins | sample 1570461 | NCBI WGS metagenome assembly OGDX01 (sample SAMEA2582172, study PRJEB24529) | metagenome
TGGGACTCCCCAGACGAAATCATCAATCGCTTTTAACATTTGTACCCGTTCCTTTCCCAAAACTTTAGATACGTACCACATTACCATGGGAAAGAGTTCTTTGCAAGTATTTTATGCTCCGTCTGCCGTTTCTCACGTCTTTGCTTTCATTTTACTCAAAATATTTAACGCCCCAGACACTCTCATTTGCTCCAACAGCAGAAAATGTCATGACATCCGTGCCTGCTTCATCTTTCATCTGACAAAATACACCGTTATATTCTTTTCCCCCGTATGTGAGCGTCATATAGCAGGTACCATTCTCCATACTCCAGGTGCCTTCTAAGTTTTCGCCGTACACGTTTCCGTTCTCCATCAGCACCAGTTTTACCGGCTGTGCAATCCTGGCACTAATTGAGGTTCCCTGATCAATCACATAGTAAGTTCCTGCCACTTCCGAAATGCCATAACCGCTCTCTGCGATCGTCTCACCGTCCGTCGCATACGGAAGCATACACGGCCATCCATCCTGATTCAGAAAATACTGGTGTACACGCGGCTCGTGATACTCCTGCCCGTTGTCAAAGCGCGTGTGGTATACAATATATTTCTTTCCATCTTCATCCACAAAAGCTGAATTGTGCCCGGTCGCCATATATGCCTTATTAAGACCCGGCAGATAATAATTGCCAGAAAGTTTTAAGCCATAAGCTGCATTGTCATCCCACATCCCCGGATATGCCCCATTCATATCGACATACTCTCCATCCACCGTTTTTGAGCGGAACACACGCATCTGATATCCTCCCTCTCTCGTCAGGGAACCATAGGAAACAAACAGATAATAATATCCGCTTTCCTCATCATAGAGAATGTAAGGTCCCTCGATCGATTTGTGTCCGCCGCCAAGCAGACGTTTGCCAAAATACGGATCCACACCGTTTTTTTCATCTTCTTTGGGGTGGATGACCAGGCCTGTTTTCTCATCGATCTCTAACAGAAAAATCCCACCCGACCATGAACCGTAGACCATCCACATTTTTCCGTCCGCATCATAAAAAACGGTCGGATCGATCGCATTTGGATATTTCTCATAGTTATATTTATTTCCCGCCATGATGTAGTTCTTTTTTGCATAGTCGATGTCCACATAATCGAGCACATCGGTCGCCTCGATCGTATCTTTTGTAAATCCGGAATAGATGAGCGCTCCCTTCCATGTATACGGTCCTTCCGGTTTATCTGAAACCGCATAACACAGATTCGATGCATTCCAGGTCGAAGACGTGCAAAAATACATGTAATATAAGTCCTGTGCCCTGTTGTAAACCACGTCCGGCGCCCAGACATGATAAGTCCCATCGTCAGTCGGTATCACAGAGTCTTTGCTTCCCGTATAATCAAATACATGCTCTGTTCCAAGCAGATCATCAAAGATCGGATTCGACGATGTATATCCGTCACCGATCGATGTCCAGTTCCGCAGATCTTCAGACGATGCCGCTGACATATGTGATCCGAAAATGTAATAGGTACCATCCGCCTCTATCACGGATGGATCATGTACACTGACGCCCGCCGTAATATCCGCCGTTTTGATTCCTTCATAACTCACTGTAAAATCCTTCGGGATCTTTCTGCCCCCCGACAGTGCCGTCCCCGTAAGCACTGCTGCAAACCCCAATACAATTCCTGCATAAAAAATGATTTTGCTTTGTTTTCTCATACGACTCCTCCATTTCTGTATGATATCTAACTCTACAATAGCAAAATCATTCTTGTTTTACAATTATTTATTTTACTTTTTTATAAAATATTTTACTTTTTATCTTGATTTCCATTCCTGCTCGCGGAACAGATTATCAACAATCACACGGTACTCCGCCACATGCTGCGTCTTTTTGATCTGCTTTACATATTTTTCGGGTTCCGTAAAATATTTTGCAAAATAAAACCACAGCTCTTTCATACGAAACAGCGTGTTGCGCTCCCCGGACATCACATCCAGATAGCCTTTTAATACATCATCATGAAACGCGTGAAACTGATCTTTTGTAATTGGTGCATGTCCGGCGATCTCCCCGATCAGTCCCGGATTCTTTAAAATTCCTCTTCCAAGCATGAGATGGGACACCAGGCTGCCAGTGTCCGGATCCGTCTGATGCCCGGATTCCTGCATAAAAGCACATTCCCTTTTCTCTTCCATCTGCTGTCTCCATGTCCGGTAATCCTCCACGGAGCAGATGTCACCGTTGTAACATAGCGTATGTCTGCTGTTTTCCACCGCATATAAAAACGCTTCCATATCCGGAGTATTGTTATAAAAGTCCTTCTGTACACGCGGATGAATGATCAGTTCCTCCATCGGATATTTTTCATAGATGGAAAGAAGATGCTCCCACTCCCCGGCATCATTGACACCGACACGTGTTTTGACGGAGATCCGGAGCGGACATTCCGCAAAGATCTCTTCTAAAAAGTGATCCAGTTCCTCCGGCACCGCAAGAAATCCTGCGCCGCGGTGCTTTGCCACGACCGTCCCGGACGGGCACCCCAGATTTAAATTGACGCTCTCGTAACCATAGTTTCCTAACTCTTTTGCGATTGCCAGAAAATCTTCTGCACGATTCGTCAGAATCTGTGGAACCACATGCATCCCTTCATTATGTTCCGGCAGAATGTCTTTGATCTCTTTGTAATTCATCTTTTTATTATTGATGAATGGTGTAAAATAGGTATCTATATTTCCAAAATGTTTCTGATATGCATTTCGGAACACAAAACCGGTAAGTCCCTCCATCGGTGCTAAATAAAATTTCATTTTTGTCATCCTACAAAGCTTCCCACTGTGCATATAGTTTTACTGTTGCTCCATTTGTAAGGGAAAGATTTGATACTGTTGCACCATCTCCATAAAAAGTATCGCTGCCATCCGCTTTGGTACTCCATCCGATAAACTTATATCCATTTCTCTGGAATGTATTTGCAGAGAGTTTATAGCTTGTATTGTATTTGCAGGAACTGATCGATTTCATCGAACCACTGGTTGCTCCATTTCCGTCAAACACGATATTGTAAGTATTGATCTTCCATTTTGCATACAGTTTGTAATTTTTACGGGTTCCCTTTTTGATCTTCGTGATCTTGTTTTTAAATGCAGAATCCGTATACCATCCTTTAAAGGTATATCCTTCTTTGGTAGCTGCTGCAAGCTGGATCGTAGGTGTGTCGTAATGGTAGCCGGTCGGATTTTCAGACGAAATGGTTCCTCCGTCAAGTACATATTTTATCGTGTACTGCTTTTTGCTCCACTGCGCATACAGTGTGACTGTCTTACCGTTTTTCGCTGTGATATTACGGATATCCTCTCCGTCTTCATAAAAATCACCTTTGCCGTTTTTCTTTGTATTCCAGCCCTCAAACACATAACCCGTGCGCTTGAATTTATTTTTTGTAAGCGTATAGGTCTTGCCATATTGGCAGACAGAGACACCTTTCATGGAACCGCTGGTTGCGCCGTTTCCATCGTATTTGATTTTATATTTATTGATCTGCCACTTTGCATAAAAGGTCAGATTTCCAATTGTACCTTTTTTGACCTGTGTGACACGTCTGGTACATTTTTTGTCTTTATACCAGCCTTTAAATGTATAGCCATATCTGACCGGTGTTTTTAATTTGAACGTTCTGGTATCTACGTTGTATTTCTTTGCAGTACCATCCGCAAGTTCTCCGCCGTTCGTTTTGTAAGTGATCTTGTAAGTATCCCTTGACCACTGTGCATACAGATCAACAACTGCACCGTTTTTTGCAGAAAGGTTCTCGATTTCTTCCTTGTTGCCGTATTTCTTTCCACTTCCATCTGCCTTTGTGTTCCAGCGGACAAATTTATATCCCTTGCGTTTAAATTTATTTTTTCTAAGGGTATAATCCATATCATATTCGAGATTTTTCATCTCCTGCATACTGCCGCTGGTTGCCTTGTTTCCATGAAAGCGAACGGTATATTTATTTGCTTTCCATTTTGCATAAATGGTAAGGTTGCCTTTTGATCCTTTCGGGATCGTTGTGATCCTGTTTTTAAAGCTGCTCTCCTTATACCATCCTTCAAATGTATAACCTTTTTTCTTTGCTTTTTTCAATGTGATCGTTTCTGTTGTGATCTTATAAGACGATGGATTGGCATCGCTATTTTCCCCATCATAGAGTACATATTTGATGGTATATTTCTTTGTTACCGGATCGTCCGGGTTATCCGGGTTATCCGGATCATCTGGACTGTCACCGTTATATTTTGCCCAGTAGACATCTCTTGCGCGTTTCGCACGTCCTTCAAAATATACACTGTTACAGCGCTCAAAATATTTTGCCCAGTTATACCCGGCTGTATAGGCTCCGTCTGCAGTGTTTTCGACATTTTTCACTTTGGAAAATGCATATTTCTCGGAATGTTCCAGTTCGTATTTTAAAAACTTAAGCTGCCCGTCGATGGAAGTATAATCATAACCATTGCTGCTGCAGTAGTTTCTCAGGTCATCAAATCTCGAAGCATTCCACTGACAGATACCATAACTGATCTTGCCGTTGGTATCAATGACGCTTATGGTTGGGTTAAAAGAAGATTCACTCTCAATATTGGCAAGCACACCACAGGCCGCTGCTGTATTTAATTTGAGCTTTCTTTTCGCAAATTTATATACTTTTTTTTCGTTGGATTTTTTCTCATCCTGAGAAATGGCTGCACCTTTATAGAGACTTGTCCCTGAGATCACCACATTGATGTATGGAATTTTGTCCTTTTGTCCTGCTCCAAGTGAATACTGATCGGTATCCCATTTCGGGTCAAATTCATAGACAAAATAATTCGTCGTGTCATAGTCTCCGACACAGCTCCAGGTTACCGGAATACTCGTTGTCTCTTTGCCGCCATCCAGATAAACATCAATGCTCTGCGGCATCTTGGCAAGCAGGCGGTTCAGGCTGATTTTACCTGTCATACGAATCTCTTTCGGGTTGTCCGAAAGATCTGCAAATCCTGTGATCTTTTTCTTTTCCGTCGTGCCTTCCTGTGTTTTCGTTTCTGCTGCATACACAGACATATCTGTTGCAGCCGTACCGACAGCAAGCAGGAGCGCCATCGCCCCTGCTGCCAGTCTTGTCATGATTTTTTTTGCATAACTTTTCATAGCTGTCCTCATTCCTGCGGATTACTGTCTGTATCCTGTACTCTCATTAATAAGTCTTATACCGGATACTGATATTTACCTTGCCATTTACACCATTTACTGTACCCTGGTTCGTGTATCTCCACATTACCACATTACCTTTACCCTGGTAACCGCTTCCAAGACTCTCTGCACGATAATTGATAATCCACAGATCTGTTCCTGTGAGCTTGCTTGTATCCACATATTTGCCCGGATACTGCTGTAAAAGTTTCTGGTTCAGACCAAGTGCAAACTTATACTGTTTTCCACCATCAATGATTTCTGTCCTGAATGCATTGATAAAATCAATTCTCTGTGTTGCTGTTACATTATTGTACAATAATGAGATATCATCAAGTACATATACAACCGGATAGTCTAACTTCTGTGCATTCAGAATATTTAATACTTTATCACCCTCAGCTTTTGCCTGCGCTGCGTTCTGCGCCAGGGAGTAGCAGTATACACCAACCTTAAGGCCTGCTGCTTTCGCATTCTTATAATTTGTCTGGAACTTCGCATCCGCTGTTGTTCCTTTGGAAATACGAAGCATTACACATTCGTATCCGGCTGCCTTGATCGCATTAAAATCTACCGTACCGTTATCACTTGAAATATCTATGATCTTATTCTCTGTCTCAAGTTTGTCTTTTACCGTTACCGTGATTTCTTTCGTGATTCCGTTTGCAGATGCCTTTACGGTCGTTGTTCCAGCCTTCAGACCATAGATTGTTCCATCTGAGGAAACAACGGCGATCGTAGAGTTAGTAGAAGACCAGTATACCACACCGTATGGTTTTGCAGTTGCTGTTACTTTTACACTCGTTCCTGTCTTGATCAGTACACTCGTTGTGCTCACTTCAAGTGCTGACGATATAACACTTACACAATCCGTTGTTGCACTGACGTACTCTCCACGAACCGCATAAATCTTATAATAATAGGTTTTTCCTGTCACAGCGGTATAATCAATAAAAGAATTTGTTGTACAAAGTTCCGTTGCAATCTTATATTTTCCGTTCTCAGAGTTACTTCTCAATACGGTATAAGTTTCTGCACCATCCACCGCATTCCATGTCAGCTTGATCTGGTTTTCAGCAATTGAGGCTGCATATAATCCGGTTGGTTTTGAAAGAACCGGCGTTGCCTGTTTCACTGCGGAATAGTCACCATAAAGTTTTTTGCCATTTTTGTTCACATAAGCTCTTACTTTATAATAATAGGTCTTTCCTGTCTCTAACTTACTGTTCTTATAAGAAAGCGTATTAACGGAAGAACAGGTTTTGACTGGTTTATATTTTCCATCTTTCTCTGTTGCACGATATACACGATATCCATCACACCCTTCTACTTTCTTCCAGGAGACCGTAATGGTGTTATAATTTGCTGCAACTACCTGGATGGAAGGTTTTCCCGGAAGTACCTGCATGGATGCCGGATCGGAATAATCACTGTAGATTTTCTTTCCACCGGACGTACAGAAAGTACGAACTTTATAATAATAGGTATTACCGGTTACAAGTCCCTTATCCACATACGAAGTTGTTGTTCCCTTATTGATCGTCTTAATTTTTCTGTATTTTCCATTTTCAGAAGTGCTGCGGTAGATCGCATATCCCTTTACATAACGGTTTTTGGATGCTTTTACCTTTTTCCATGTAATTTTCAGTCTTTCATTTCCTGCCGATTTCACTTTAACCGTTGTGATACTCGGTGCGGCTGTAATGCCTTTTACACCTGAATAAGCGGAACGGAGCATTTTACCGCCCGAAATGTTTTTGTAAGTTACTACTTTATAATAATACTTCTTTCCAATCTTAACGTTTTTATCTGTATAAGATCCGGTCATGGCTCCGCTCTTTCTTTTTGCGGTTCCGATCTGCTTATAACTTCCTTTTTTAGAAGTTGCACGGTAAACAATATATCCGTCCTCATCCCCTGCGGAAGTAACATTCCAGCTCAATACGACGCTGTTGTATTTGCCGGATTTGATCGTGTCGATCGTTACCGGAAGAAGTTTCGGTGTTGCGGTAAGCTCATTTGAAGTTCCACCATATGCTCTTTTTCCATTTTTATCTTTTGCAAAAGAAACTACTTTAAACGTGTACTTCTGACCAGGTGTAAGTCCTGTCACTGTATAGGAAGTGCTCTTTGTACTGCACCGTTTCAGCAGCTGGTCAGCACCGTTTACGATCTGATATACAGCATATCCGCCACCGGTCGATGGCATGTTAACTTTATTCCATGTCAGTTTGATCGCTGTTGCACCTGCTGCTTCTGATTTTAATGTTACTGCTTCCGGTGCTGCTTTGATCGTCTGTACATCAGAATATTTTCCTGCTACATCCTTATCTCCAACCGTACGGAATGCACAGACTTTGTAGTAATATTTTTTTCCTACGGATAATTTTTTATCGGTATAAGTAAGTGTTGTCTTATCATTGACAGTCTTAACTTTTCTGTATCCGCTGTCCTTTTTGGTAGAACGATATATTTTATAACCATGTGCACCACTGATCTGGTTCCATGTGATCGTCACACTGTTGTAAGACGCATTTTTAAGTGCGATCTGTGGTGCCTCTAAAGCAGGGGTTGCTGTCGATTCATTGGAATAATCTCCATATACCTGACTTCCATTAACCGTTTTATATGCTCTTACTTTGTATGTATAAGCTGTACCTGCTGTAACCTTTGTATCACTGTAACCTGTCTTTTCGCCTGCTACAGTTGCGATCTTTTTGTAGGAAGATGATGACGTTTTTCTGTAAACCTCATAACCCGTCACACCATCCACGGCACTCCATGCCAGTTTTACTTCTTTATATCCGGCTGATTCTGCGTTCAATCTTGTCGCTGACGGAAGCGGTTTGCCGGAGAGAATGCCCGACGCATCACCAAAAACCTTTTTGCCGTTTACCACACGATATGGCTGTACTTTATAATAGTAGGTCGTTCCGGCTGTCAGTGCGGCATCCACATAACTTACTGCACCGTTCGTGATATCCGTGAGCTGTGTGTCCACTTTTGATTTATCTGTGGAACGATATACGATATATCCGGTTGCACCATCCACTTTTTCCCATTTTAGTGTCAGGCTGCTGTAACCTTCCGCTGTAACAGATGTCATTGCTGCTTTTCCAAGCTGTGGTGTTGCTTTTACGGATGCATAGGTATCCGTATTGGCATAATCCGTCTGTCCGTTGTTCGTATATTTTGTATAGGCATATACATGATAAATATAGCTGATTCCGGTCTGTGCTGCCGTATCTTTATACGACACCGTATCAGTACCATCCACATGTGCGATCGTCTGCTCTGTATCTGAGCCTTCCACTTTTCGTGTGATGGTGTAACCGTCTGCATCTGCTGTTTTTGACCAGACTAAGCTTACTGTATTATATGTCGTATCAGCCGTGCAGCTTGACGGCGCATTTTTCGGTTTTACGACAATATAATAATTATCTTTATCAGCCGGTGTATCTTTTACCTGAAGTGTAAGGACAGCAACACCTGCTGCTAATGTCTTTACCTCTCCTGTAAGCTTTCCATCTACTTTTGACGTAGTAAGTGCTGCGATACTGTTATCATCGATCAGCCACTCAACCTCCGGCTCATCATCTCCCGTTGTCTCAAACGAATATCCCGGAAGCGTCACTGTTTCTCCCGCGCTGACAACTGCATATTTATCTTTTTTGCTTATGATGACTCCATTTGCAGTCGCTTCCTTAATCTCGGTATCTTCCGTTGTTTCCGTCTCTTCGGTAACCTCAGTGGTTTCCGTAGGATCTGTCACTTCGGTAGTTTCCGTCACTTCGGTAGTTTCCGTCACCTCGGTATTCTCGGTATTTTCGGTTACTTCCGTTGTTTCTGTCGTTTCGCCGGCTTCGGCTGCCTCGCCGGCTTCAGTCTGTCCTGTTACCCCGGACGGATCCTCATGTTCACCATTTTCTCCGGTCTGGTCTGACTGAGCATCCGTCAAAACCCCAGTCTCGTTTTCTGTGGCATCCGTCTGTTCTACGACCTGTCCGTTTGCCGCTTCTGCTGCAAATGCCATGGTATCGGAACAGATGATCATAGTACCCGCCAATGTGATACACAGACCGCGCTTTAACCATTCCAGTCTCTTTTTTATCATAACATTTTGCCTCCCATCCTCTTATTTTTCCTCTTTTGGGGGCAGTTCTTCACATAAACTGCCATCATTGGTATTGTAACACAATTTTCCTTTTGAATATAGTTTATAAGGGATTTTAAGCAAATATTAAGATTTTTTAAGCGTAATACTGCGCCTGCGTCCGGTAAAGCTCTGCGTAGATTCCATTTCCTGCCAAAAGTGTATCATGCGTTCCAATCTCAGCGATACCTCCGGCATCTAACACAACGATCCGGTCACAGAATTTACAGCTGCTCATGCGATGGGAAATATAAATAGCAGTCTTATTTTTTACCATCTCATTAAAATTCTCATAAATCTGTGCCTCAGCGATCGGATCTAAAGCGGCAGTCGGCTCATCTAAGATCACAAACGGCGCGTCTTTATAAAGTGCACGTGCAATGGCAAGCCGCTGTGCTTCACCGCCGGAAATATCGACTCCTGCACCATTGTTATTGTAAAGCTGCGTCTTTAAACCGTCTTTCATTGCTCTCACACGTCCGGAGAGTTCGACCTGATCTAACACTTCCCATGCTCTCTCTTCATCCACCTTGCTGCTTGCAGCGATATTTTCGCCGACCGGCAGGGAAAACATCGCAAAATCCTGAAAGACAACCGAAAATGCCCTTGTGTATTCCGCATAATTGTATTTCCAGATATCAATGCCGTTTAAGGTGATCGTGCCCTCCGTCGGCTCATAAAGGCGGCAGAGCAGTTTGACTAACGTCGTTTTCCCGGCACCGTTTTTTCCGACCAGTGCCATTTTCTCACCAATGTTAAATTTTAAGCTGACATGGTTTAACACCTTTGTCTCACAGTCCGGGTAGGCAAAACTTACATCATGAAATTCAAATTCATACTGTCCGTCATCTCTCTTTTCAATCGGCAGTGTGCCATCGTAATCCATTGCCGGACTTTGTATAAATTCATCAAAAACACTTAAATATTCCGCTGAAAATTGAAAAGAAATGACCTGTGACCCAAATTCCGTGATACAGTTAACGGTCTGTGAAATGACACCCGCATATAAAATAACATTTCCGATATCGATCATCCCGTTTAATGCTTTCATGCCTACCAGCAGATAGGCGACTCCTGCTGCAAACTGATTGATACCTTCGATCGAACCTATGAATTTCCCATTTAATTTTCCCATCTGTAAATAAATGTTAAATCCTTCCATCTTCTGCCGGAATTTTCCCAGAAAAAATCCTGACAGACCATAAAGTCTGATATCTTTGCTGTTTTTTTCATCTGTCATGATTCCGCCTAAATAACTGCCTAATGCGTTATTATGGTCATTTGCATGTATAAATTCATACTGTTTTGCAGTAAGCAGTTTTCCAAGATACAGATTACATGCTACGATAACTGCATATAAGACAATCAAAAGCAGCGTTGATCCATAGGAGACAAAAAATGTTTTTTTCTGTTCGGC
>OGDX01001630.1_pt1 | contig 10705 bp, 11 predicted proteins | sample 1570461 | NCBI WGS metagenome assembly OGDX01 (sample SAMEA2582172, study PRJEB24529) | metagenome
TTTCTCATTTATTGTGTGCTTATTTTCACGCTCGCCGCATCACTTGGCGTAATCGTCCGCTGTTTTGTATCCGTCAGTCGAGAGCCTTCGATGCCCAAGCTATCCGCGATTACCGCAGCGGTTTTGCTTTGTCTCTTTTTGATGCTGATTTCGCAAAACAATGTGGGTCTGCTTGTGCCTCGTTTCCCATCGGGATAATAAATATCCCCCGGCAAAGCCGGGGGTATTTCACATGCGGGCAAAGCCCTCTGATCCTCGCGGACACGTCAAACGTGTAATACGATCTGCCAGCCGCGCAGGGACTGTTACTTGCTACCCGTAAACGGGCCAACTTCACTCATCGTGAGTTGTTCGCCCAATTGATCCTCTTTCAATTGGTTCTTGATGTACTCTGCAATTCGGCTTGTGTTCTTTCCTGCCGTATCCACATAGTACCCTCTGCACCAGAACTCTCTGCTTCGATACTTGTATTTCAGTTCGCCGAATTGCTCATATAGCATCGTGCTACTCTTACCTTTCAGATATCCCATGAAGCTCGACACCGACAACTTCGGCGGTATCTCGACCAACATATGCACATGGTCTGGGCATACTTCTGCTTCTATGATTTTTACGCCTTTCCATTCACATAGTTGTCGTAAGATCTTTCCTACCTCAACTCGTTTTTCTTTGTAAAATACTTTCCGGCGATATTTCGGTGCAAATACTATATGATTAGCGCCTATTAGGAAAACACACTGTCAAAGGGGTTTGTAGCGGGGGTTAGCCCGCTACTGCGGTATCTTCCGTAGTGTTGATTTCAATGTACTCGGCAATCTTGCGGAGCTCGTCAGCAAATTTGAATTTCACGCTGATATTGCCGTTTTCATAGACCTTGATATAGTCCACAAGTTCAACCAAGATTTCACGGTTGAGGGCTTCAATGTTCTGATACTTCATAAAGGCTACCAGTGCAGGATGCTCATTGTCCACACCGTTTGCCAGTTCTGCGCGTTCAGCGTTCAGCCGGGTAAGCACCGCGGAAATATCAGAAGTCTGCCGTTCATAGTCAGCCTTCATATCCCGGTATTCCTGCTGGGTGATTTCACCGTCTTTCCAGTCCTGATAAAGAGATTGCTTGTAGCGTGTTATCTTTATCAGTTCCCGCTCTTTTGCAGCTATCAGATCGTCCAGTCGGTAAGACTGGCTTTTTTTGATTGGAGCGGAATTGATCTGCGTTACGATTTCTGAGTAGGAAACAGCTAAATGTACCTGATGCTGTACGGCGAACAGAACAGCAGCCTCCAGCCGTTCATGCTTGATTGAGTGCATGGTGCAGGCTGTCCGGGAACGGTTCTTGTAGGTTGAGCAAGAATAATATACATTGTTGTTCTTGCTAACGCATCGGGTAATGGCCCGCCCGCAATCGGCACATTTCAGAAAGCCGCTGAATAAATGTACCTCACGGCCTTTCGGGGAAGTACGGGTATCACGCTGTAAGAGAGCCTGTACCTTATCGAAAGTTTCATAGTCGATAATGGCCTCATGTGTTCCAGCCACTTCCACCCATTCCTCGCGGGGAACAGCTTCAATCTGGTGTACCTTGTAGCTTTTCACCCGGCTCCGGCCTTGGGCTAAGTCCCCGGTGTAGGTCGGATTGGTAAGAATGGAGTGGATCATGCGGGCTCCCCACATAGGATCGTCATACCCTCTTGTCGAAACAGGCAAGCCCTTTTGTACCTTGTAAGCCGAGGGGCTCGGTACGCCGTGTTCGTTCAGGTACAACGCGATAGCACGTTTTGATGACCCTTGAATAAGCATTGTGAAAATGAGTTTGACATTTTCAGCAGCATCGGGATCAACAATCAGCCTGTGCTTGTCCTTTGGGTGCTTTACATAGCCGTAAGGAGCAAATGCTCCGATATACTGGCCGTTGCGCCGTTTGTAATCAAATACCTGCCGGATCTTTTTGGAAGTCTGATAGCAGTAATTATCGTTCATCACGTTTGTAATGGGAACGATGATATTTGAAACGCTGTCGGGGTTCTTGTAGCTGTCCACATTCTCAGCAAGGCTGATAAAGCGAACACCCATTTGAACAAACAGGTTGTCGATCAAACTTCCGGCATCGCTATAATTTCGTGCGAAGCGGGACAGGTCTTTTACTATAACGCAGTTGATTTTACCACTCATGACATCCGCCAAGAGCCGTTGAAAATCTTCACGGTTAGCGTCCGTTCCAGTATGTCCGTCATCTACATATTCCGTGATACTTTCAAACTCGTCAATGTTGCGTCGGTAAAAATCGTTCAGTAGGTCACGCTGGTTCTTTACGCTGTTGCTATCGTCTTTTCCTTTTTTCAAATCTTCCTTTGAAAGCCGGATATAGATGCCCAGCCGCCAGCGGCGGATTGTGTAAGAGGGAGAGAAACTCTGCTGATACCCTCTGTTTTTTGCTCGTGCCATTGTTCCTCCTTCCCTATCACATTACACTTATATTATAACTCTGTCCGGGGAGGACAACAAGGATGCCTCCACTTCGGGACACTTTGTCTCGAAGAAGCAAAACGAGCTGTAACCGAAGTTACAGCCCGCTTCTTTGCCGCAGCAGGAAATCCGTCAGCTTATCTTGGAGAGATGGCCCGCTTTCAGCAAATTCAATTTTCACGCCAACACCACCGATGCAAAAGCAGTATGGATTTTTGACAGTCTGCAAAAATCGAGAGATGCGCTCCTTTCGGGAAAGCGCATTGTCAAAGGTCATACCGCTCACATCAGGCAGGGACTCGGCAGCCACCGCGCCAATGTCAACGCTTCTCATTTGTTCAAGTTCCTGTGTAGTTAATTTCACGGTAAACCTCCTTCGCAGATTGATAGAACGCCTCCCGCTGTTTGGTGGGGAAACGCAACAGGCCAGCACCACCGGGATGCTGGCCTGTTGCCTTACTCCACCTTGGGACACTTTGTCTCGAGGTTTATTATAGTTTTTGAATATTAGAGAGCGCCGCACATATTTACTTGGCCTGTCCAAAGACAATCGTTATTTTCTGTGCGGCGCTCTCAACGCAAGTAAAGCGACAAGCCCGGAGGAACAGGCAGCCAACCTGTTCAGCGCCGGATCATGGCCTTGGGATGGCCGGGCCCATTTACAGTGTTGGTGTTGTTCGCTCAATCTCTTTTGGGAAATGTCACCGCGCACCCACCGTCTGGCTCCACGTACTTACTCAGGGTTGCCGTTATTCCCTCGCGTTAGGAAGAAAACCTCCTCTCATAAACCGAGACATTTTTTCATCAATTCCAAGTGGGTTAAGAAGAAAAAATCAAAAAGTTTTTTTCATGCGTTCAAGGCCACGCTTGATCGACTGGCGAATAGACTCCTCATGTACGCCCTCGGCCTCGGCAATTTCCTTAATCGACTTGCCAAGAATGATATGTGCGTCAATTCTGCGGCCCTGGATCTCCGGCAGAGAATTGAGAGCGTTCCACAGACGAAGAAAGGTTTCCATCCGTTCAAGGAGCTCCTGCGGGGTCGGCTCATGCAGGCAAGCGGAATATTCAATCCCGTCATCGCAGTCCAGAGAATACTGCGCCTTGTGCCGGGAGAGCCGCCGCTGGTAGGCCATTTCATAGCGGGCATCGGCCTTGAATACCTCGGCCACCTCGTCAGAAACTTCGATAAGCTGATCCTGCGTGTACCAATAATAAAAATCTTTCAAATTGATAGTAGTCATCGTAAAATCCTCCATTTCAGTTTGTTCGGGGTTGGTCGGAAACGAAATGGAGCAACGGCGGAGAACGGCACCGCACCTCGGGACACTTTGTCTCGAAGTCTGGAAAGCAAAATGCGCCTGTGCGACACAAGGCCGCACAAGCGCACGAAAAAGTATTATCGGTTATGTACTGTTTAATTTCATGTTCAAAACCGGACTGCTCCGACGGAGGGGCTACGCTTTTTTTAGCTGGTGCAGATCACGCGAACAATGAAATAATAAAATGAACACGGCAAAATAACCTCCCATCGGCTACCGTGTCCCTACAAGTCGTCATTGGTTTGTGTAGACGCAAAGAAACGGCGGCTCTGAAAATCAAAGCCGCCGTTTCATAGGCGCGTGGAAATGTGTCTGCTGTACGACGGCTTTTTTTCTTTTGCCGTCGTCCGGCAGAAACACTTTTATTTGTTCTCAGTTTAGAAAATCAACCTTACTTCTAAATGACTTCCAGCTTACTCATGTGTAAGGCAAATCAAAAAGGCTGTCCTACCAGTTTTGGCGGGACAGCCTTTCAGATTTATGATGGTGTTAAGTTTTCCGTTTGTTTTACTGTGAACTGATATTTTCCACAATCGACATAGCGTGTAATCTTCTTGCTGGGCCTCGTACAGCCAGCGCCGTGGTTGCGAGAATCACGCCTACGATCAAGCACAATTCCAGCCACGGAACACTCCAGGGATTTCCGAATGTGCGAGTGATAAGGCTGGAGTACAGGAACCAATGAAACAACAATCCGAAAATACATCCCAATATGACACCACTTATGGCATACGAGGCAGCTTCCGCAGAAATCATGCGTGTAAGCTGTTGATTACTCATGCCAATGGCACGCATTACTCCATATTGACGAGTTCGGGCGGAAACTCCCATGCTGATGGTATTCATAATATGGAAAATCGTAATGGCTACAATGATTGACAGAAAACCATATACCAATGTTGCAAAAGCATAATAAAGGCCACGTTGTTGCTGTGCTTGGATTAAGACATCAGTGAAAGTGACTCCATCACCGAACAATGCTTCAACCTCGGCAACATCTTCTTCATCAGAACCAAAGCGGAACTGGACATCCAGGATAGTATATCCAGTCTCACCCGTCAGCTGCGAAAAAGTTTCCTCGGAGCAGATCAGTGTTTCCGTTCCCTCTGCACGAGCCAATAGGCTGTCAGACAAAACACCCCCTACCGTAACTGTTTGATCCTTCCCGTTTATTGTCAGTGTAATGGTATCTCCCACCTGCACTTCTGTTCCTGTGTTTGCCACAAACAAGACCTGTCCCGGCGTGTTCGTTACAGTATCTATAGAACCTGCAATTAGTTGATCTTGCGCCCAGCGGAACTGATTTTCTTCATAAGAGATTAGATTGCTGTTATGGATTGCGCCGCTAATTTGGGCAGGAACATCATAAGCAAACATTCTGCCAAACACTCGACTGACAGCGGAATTTTGCACTACGGCATCCCTTCGATCCGCCGGAATGGAACAAGTATTTGTGTCACTGACAATGGAAAGCTCGGGCGACCATTCTTTCGGCATAAATGCGTTTTCCATAAAGGGAACCAGCGTACAGAACCCTAAAAACAAGGTGATGCAGATTGCAAATGCACCTGTCATCAGAATATAGCTGCGCCGTTTGGCCTTGGCATGATGAATACCAAGTGCTACCTCTACATGCCACCGCCGAGTGTTTGCCGCATGGCGGAACGAGGATTCCTGCTGTGTATTGCCTGTGACAGCCTCCAATGGAGAAAACTTTGCTGCCATTTTTGCGGGGGTCCGAGCCGCCAATAGAACGGTAATAAGTCCCAATACAATGCTCACACCAATGCTTAGCCAGCTAATGCCAAAGATAGGCATATAACCAAACCATACAGTGCTGAGCTGCCGCATGACTGCACACAGTCCCCAAACCACCACGATACTTAACCCGATACCAATGGGTATGGCGGTAATGCACCACTGTAAAGCCTCACGGCGCACAAAGCGCAATACTTGGCGACGAGTGGCTCCCAAACAGCGCAGTAAACCGAAAAACTCCATGCGCTGGCTGACATTACTATTCAAACTACTGGAAATCATCATAACACAAGTTCCCATTACCACCAAAGAAAGCAGAAATGCCATTGTGTATATCTGCGACATATTGGAACCCGGCAGCTGCCCGAGCATACTGAGCAGTTCTTCATTTTGGGTGATTTGTGCATCAGATATGCCGTTTTGCTGCTGAATATCAGCAATACTGGAACCAACATTAGTGAGCAGCGAGAACCGAACGACATACTGCCAGTTGCCGCTTAGATCCGCAGTTTGAATGCTTGACAGCCCTTCAGGTGTCAAAAGGATTGCACTGGCACTTCCCGAGATCATATTGGCGGCATCATCCTCCATAATTCCCGTAATCGCCAGTTGCATTGTACTCCCATCAGGAGAGTTCAAAGTAAGAGTATCTCCCAACGAAATTCCTGCTGTTTGTGCTAATGTAGATGAAACAGCTACCTGTCCAGCTATCTCAGGGAACTCACCTGAAAGGACAGAACCTAAATAAATTTCAGAAAATATTGTCTCGTCCATCCCTGCAACAGAAACGGGCTGATCTGACACTGTGCAGCCGATTTCTGTGGGAATGTTGCCTTGCCAGCCAGACAAGTCTATTTCAGGGCGGGCAGCAATATATTCGGATGTTTTTTCGTCAATAGCTGTGATTTTACAATGCCAATCTCCAGTTTGATGCCGGGTTTCATCCGTCATGCTTTTCAAATACATATCGGCCAGTCCAAACATGACTGCAACCAGGAAAACCGCCAGCACAATGCAAATGCGTGTCATGCGGCTTTGCCTGCGGTGAACCTTGTTGGAGATAGAAACCAAGTCGAGGTAGTGTTTCATTTCCGGCTCGCCCCCAACTCCTTCAGCACACCATCAGACATATTGAAAATTCGGTCTGCCGCACTTGCATGATTTTTGTTGTGGGTAATCATCAAAATGGTTTGCTGGTACTTGGCCGACATGGTTTGCAGGAGAGCCAAGACTTCCTGACTATTTTTACTGTCCAGATTTCCGGTCGGCTCGTCCGCCAAAACCAGTGCAGGTCGTGTAACCAAAGCCCTGCCGATAGCGACACGCTGTTGCTGGCCACCGGAGAGCTGACTGGGAAGATGATGACGGCGTTCGGTCAGTCCCAAAACATTCAGCAGCTCGTTGACAAACCTCTGGTCTGGCCGCTTGTAGTCAAGCAGCAACGGAAAAGTGATGTTCTGTTCTACATTCAGTTCCGGGATCAGATTAAATGACTGAAAGATAAAACCGATGTGTTGCCGCCGGAACACGGTCAGTTTTTTCTCCGGCATTGAGAAAATATCCTGACCGTCGATCCACACCTTGCCGGAAGTGGCTTTGTCCAGAGCACCCACAACATTCAGCAACGTACTTTTGCCGGAGCCGGATTCACCAATAATGGCAATAAATTCACCTTTGCGAACCGAAAATGTTGCATGAAGCAACGCTTGAACCGCTGCTTCACCTCTTCCATAGGTTTTGCACAAGTCCTGTACTTCAAGAATATTCATACGCAGTACCTCCTTATGGTCACATCATACCCCCTTCGGCTTACTTCCAAGTGACCTGCATCTTACTCATTTGTAAGGCTGAAAAAGTTCAATGTGAAGGTAGTTCCAACATCGAGTGTGCTAGTTACAGAAATAGTTCCCCCATGTGCCTCCACAATAGATTTAGCCAGCGGTAAGCCCAATCCTATCCCATGCACATCTGACGAAAAGCGGCTGCGGTAAAAGCGTTTGAAAATGTTGTATAAGTCCTCTTGGTGGATACCTTTGCCATCGTCTGTAATGACGATCTGAGTCAACAGGGGTGATTGTGTCCATTGCACCGAAATGTGACCGCCCGGTTGTGTGTGTTCCAAAGCGTTTTTGACGATATTTCCAATCGCCTCCGACATCCATAGTGCATCGCAATTAAGAAAAATATCATCCTTACCCGAAAGGGTGAACTCTTCGTGATCCTGTTCTGCCCATGTTTCAAATCGTTCCAAAACATCTTGCATGAGAGCGGAAACATTTTCTTCTGCTTTTTCCATCTGTATAATTCCCGCATCCAGGCGCGCCAGTTTGAGCAGTGTATAAATGACGTTCTCCATTCGCTTAATCTCTCGTTGAGATTTTTCCGAAAAGTTCGCCACCGTTTCGGCTTCTCCTTTATGACTGCTTATGATTTCATGGTACATTTTCAAAGCAGATAGCGGCGTTTTAATCTGATGTGATACATCCGAAATGATGTCCTGTAAGAACTCCTTTGTCTGCTTCTGGCTCTCTGCATGGGCGGAGAGAATAGTCGCCATTTCATTGACATCATGGAAAAGGCTATACCAATCACCGGTTTGAGAACATTCAATTCTGGACATGGAATTGCCATCCAAAAATTCTCGAATCTTACTTCCTGCATCATCAATAGCTCTATGCTGGCGTCGCAGATAAAACAGCAGAACCAGATATACCATACCGAACAGAAACAACAGCAGCAAGAATAGATACAGCATCGTCTGATTGCGATATTCCCGAACAGTGGGCAATAGCTGCATAGATGTTGCTTCACTGTATCCAATAGAGGCCAGCGCTTCTTTGCCTCGTTCTATATCGCTTTCGTTGGGGTGAGCAGTAAAAGCTGAAATCTGCAATTTATCCTCATGGTTCAACTGGTAGCCGGAAACACCATAGTCATGGAGCAACATCTCATGTTGGAAGTCCTTTGCAAGTAAAAACGAAAGTCCTGCGGCAAGTAGAAATGAAATAAGGCAGATGACGGTGATTGCCAACAGTAGATTCTTTGTTTCTTTCCCTAATTTGCCCATACCTTGTCCTCACTCAACGACCCATTTATAGCCGATACCTCGTTCCGTCAGCAAGTATTTAGGCTGATTGGGTGTGTCCTCAATTTTGTTTCTCAGCCGCCGGATATACACAGACAAGGTATTGTCATCCACAAAGTTTCCGTTGCCATCCCACATCCTATCCAGGATCATTTCTCGCGGCATAAGGTGATTAGGATTTTGCATGAACAAACATAGTAATTTGTATTCCACCAGCGGGAGGTCAAGCGGTTCATCATTTTTCCAAACGAGCCGTTCCGCCGTATCTACACGAATACCATTGGCTTCCAGAATAGTGTCCGCTTTAGAAAATTGCAAGGAGCGGCGCAGGATTGCCTTAATTCGGGATAACAATTCATTCAGTTTGAATGGCTTTGTAATATAATCGTCGGCACCCATATCAAGTCCTCGGACAATGCTGATTTCCTGATCCGAAGCTGTCAAAAATATAATGGGAACGGTTGAGCTGTTCCGTACCGCTTTGCAAACATCGAAGCCTGTGCCATCTGGGAGCGTAACATCCAGCAAAAGTAAATCATAGGTGTTCTTTCGGAATAGGGCCAAAGCCTCCTTTACAGTTTTGGCATTGTCCACCATATATCCACTTGCTTCCAAAGTATATTGTAGACCGTCAATTAGGCTTAAATCATCTTCTACATAAAGTATCCTTTGCATTTTTTAGTTCCTTTCCTTGTTTTGTCCGGCCATCAAGCGGCTTCTCCGCAGTTTTAGGGAGCAGCCAAACACCGGCCATTTTCACAGCGCCGGGGATACGCCCACCGGCACAATAATAATTTACCCTACGAGGTGTCACGCCCCATTTCTCGGCGGCCTCTTTCAATGTCATATAGTCCATTTCGCACCTCCACAGAGTACATTATAGTTCTTTATCTCGAACAATACAAGTTTATCACCAATCGCAGCTTTATATAATCGGCATAATCGTACAGCTTGTCAGGCATAATAAGGTCATTCCATCATATAAACCGGAACGATACAATATTCTTGAGGTGAATGATTATGCCGATTGATGATTTAACTGCTTTAGGGCAGAAAATGCGGAAAGCCCGAAAGAATAAAGAGCTGACACAGCAGGAACTTTCTGATCTGAGCCATGTTTCTGTAAAGCAAATCGCCAATATTGAAAAAGGGAAAATGAATCCTTCCTATTTGATTTTGAGAGCATTGGCAAAGGTCCTGCACATCTCTTTAGATACGCTTATAAATCCAGATATTTCTCTGGAGGATGAGGGTGTCAATCAGATGAAAATGCTTTATTCTAGCTGTCCGCCAGAAATGCGTGACACCCTGTTACATTACACTCAAGAAACGGCGAAAGAACTGACAGAGTTGTCCGAGAAATTTAAAACGAATTGAACCAGTAAGTGAAGTTTAACGATTCTCTCACTGGTTCTTTTCGTTTTTAAAAAGGCGATTTACTTTTATAAATATCTCCGCTATCATTCCAAACAACATTTTTCTCTAATATGCCGGAACACCATATCCATAAATATTACTACTTCCGATACTGTAACTTCGTCTTGCCACTTTATCTCCACTGTTACCTTCTATGGTATTGACGGTTCCACCACTAACGCTCTCTACAATTCCAACGTGGTCAATCGTTCCTGTTATTTCTGCTTTCTGCAATAAATGCCTGTACCTTTTCATCCTGTGGTACAGCCGATGCATTTAATAAAGAATCAAAACTATTATCCATAAAATTTACCTCTCTTTCCCTTTCCTTGGTTTTCGTTTCTGTTGTGGCTGCTGGTGGCGAATCTGATCCCGGTCTTTATTTCCCTGATTTCTCACCGGATCATTTCTATTCTCACGCCGCTCCGCTTCTTTCTTCCTTGCATTCTGTATTTCCCAAAGTTCCTTTCTGACCGATGGTTTCTCTGGTTTTTCCGGGGTAAATAACTTAGAAGTACCCTCTACGGTTTTCTCTTGCTTCTTTGAGGTAGGCTCGGACAGACGGGATTTGGTCATCTTTGCCAAAGAGGGGTTTTGCTCCTTCCCCTCTTTCTTTACCGGCTCTCCAAAAAGCTCATCCATAAGCTGATCCTCCTTG
>OGDX01001632.1_pt1 | contig 10704 bp, 8 predicted proteins | sample 1570461 | NCBI WGS metagenome assembly OGDX01 (sample SAMEA2582172, study PRJEB24529) | metagenome
TCAGGGTATTCTGGGAAAGCTTGCGTACCGTCCTCAGATGCATCTCAAACCGGTCAATGAATTCCCCATTCAGTTCATGGAATGTAATGTCCTCTTTCTTGTAGAAATCCTTGATGACTGTCTGCAACGATTCATAACAGTTGTTATAACGTGAAATGGTGGAGGGCTGGTACTCCGTACCGATCAGGGAAGTCCAGTCATCGATACATTTCCGCATGGTCTGCAGAACCAGATGCCGTTCCTCTTTCGAGAACAACTTTATCAGAAGATTCTTCGGGGTAATCAGGGCCTCCCGACAGAGAAGTTCCTTGTGAATCTGGTACAGCCTTACTTTCAATGCCTCAATATAGCTGTTCAGTTCCGTTGAACTCCGGTCTTTTCCTTTGCTGCGTTCCTTCACATTGTCCCACAACTTCAATGGAACAGAACGTTGAATCCGGACTTCATCCAATTGTCCGTTAATTGTCACGCGAAGAAAAATCGGTGCCTCACCGTTTTTCTTTAGTCTGCTCTTACGGATAAAGAACAGAATTTTCATTGATTCCTGTTTCATACCACTTTATTTACGTTGTAAAATTAGAAAATGAGGAACAGGAAAATTCTACGCAAAAACATGATAATCAATGAAATATTATACATTTCAGGTGCTTTTTTTATTGTCCCTAAAAAAGGACCCTGAATTTGCACCTGACAAACTTCGTAGAACCGCTATATTTTGCTTCCGCCCGGAAACGAAAAAAGCCCTGATTCTGTTGTGAATCAGAGCTTTTCCTAATTTTGCTTTGTAAACTGGCGGTGCGTACGGGACTCGAACCCGTGACCCCATGCGTGACAGGCATGTATTCTAACCAACTGAACTAACGCACCATTAAGTTTTTCTTTCGTTGCTTTCTCTCTCGATTGCGGTTGCAAAGGTAGGCGTTTTTTTCAAACCTACAAACTTTTTGGATGTTTTTTTTCTAACTTTTTTCAATAAAAATCATAATATACTGATTTTCAATATAGATTAAAATCATTTTTTTTCGCTTAAAAGAAGAGTCATAAAGCTACATCAAGCCGTTTCCTCCAAAATATTTACAGAACGTATCTACGAAAATAAGTAAGTTATCCCGGTTTCTTTACGTTTCACTTATGAGAAACCTATGTTTTCGGAAGCAGAAACATACGTTTTTCTTACCGGAAACGTAAGGTTCAGCTCCGGAAAACATAAAAAACGATGATTCATTTTTGATTTATCGCATTTGCATCAGCACATTTATCACACGATATTGAGGAAAAGAAGAAACGTATGGACATAAAAAAAGGAGTTCCGCTGAACTCCAACCTTTGTTAACCTTAAATCTAATACTATGAAAAACACGATGCAAAGGTACGGACTTTCTGGAATTATGCAAGTTTTGTGTGCGTTTACATGTGTTTTATAACATACATTAAGAAGCCGTATTCTCGCTTTAAAAGCCATTAACAAGCAAGCTGAGACTTTTTAAAGTCCCAACTTGGCAGATATTTCCAACATTTTCTGAATAGGTTTAATGGCTTCCTGAGCGATGGCTTCGTCCACATTGACTTCCGGCCATTCGTATTTCAGGGTATTGTACAACTTTTCAAGCGTATTCAGGCGCATGAAGTTGCACTCGTTGCAAGCGCAGGTGCTGTCTTCAGGAGGCGCAGGAATAAAGTTCTTTTCCGGACATTTTTTCCGCATCTCATACAGAATACCGCTTTCTGTGGCTACGATAAAGTCTTTCTTGTCGCTGGCCATAGCGTATTTCAGCAATCCGGCTGTAGAACCGATTTTGTCTGCTAATTTGGCCACAGCCCCCTTGCATTCCGGATGAACCAATACCTGTGCATCGGGATACTGCTTTTTCAATTCGATAATCTTTTCCACAGAAAATTTCTCATGTACATGGCAAGCACCGTCCCATAACAGCATCTGACGTCCGGTAATTGAGTTGATGTAATTTCCCAAGTTCTTATCAGGACCGAAGATCAGTTTTTCATCTTCCGGGAAACTTTCCACAATCTGACGGGCATTGGTCGATGTCACTACTACGTCAGTCACCGCCTTGACGGCAGCACTTGTATTGACATACGAGATTACCTTGTAACCGGGATGGTCTTTTACGAAAGCAGCAAACTTATCAGCCGGACAGCTGTCAGCCAAAGAGCATCCGGCATTCAAGTCGGGAATCAACACTTTTTTGTCCGGACAAAGTATCTTGGCGGTTTCACCCATAAAGTGTACTCCGCACATCACAATAATCTTTGCATCCGTTTTGGTAGCCCACTGAGCCAGTGCCAGACTGTCTCCAATGAAGTCTGCTATTTCCTGTATTTCGTCAGCCTGGTAGTAGTGGCCCAGAATTACGGCATCTTTTTCACGACACAGTTTTTTGATCTCCGCTTTCAGGTCAAGCGCTTTTTCTACGGGTTCATCCACATAACCCTTTTTCAACCATTCTTCTTTCTTCATTATTAGATTATATTTTTTCTTCTTTTTAAAAGAAACAATGATACTGATAATATCCCGTTAATAATGTTAGTAAAAATAACACCCTTTTTTTTGTTTTTCCGTTATCAGCATCCGGGTGAAGGATATGAATAACTGATAAACATGCTTACGTATTGATAATTTTGATTTTATCTATACTATTAACAATTTGTTGATACGTTGCAAAGTTAAAAACTTTTCGTGTATTCATTCCTGAAAATTCGGGAAGAATGTGTTTAAACTGTCAGTGAAAATTATCTCTAACTTTTTTGGATTGTTGGTTTTGAGCGTGCTATAATCTATTTGTGGAATAATGCAAGAAATAATTTTCATTTTCTATGCGCGCGTTTTTTACACCTTTTCCACCGTTTTCAACAAGGTTATGAATATAGTTTTTATCTTTGCATACAAACGCATACCAAATATACGAAAAATGTCTGAATTAAGAAAACTGAAGATTACAGAGATGAACCGCCTGACGGTGGAGGAGTTTAAGGAAGTAGATAAGTTGCCGTTGGTAGTGGTGCTGGATGAAGTTCGCAGTTTGCATAACATAGGTGCGGTGTTTCGTACCTCTGATGCGTTTCTGGTGAACTGTATTTATCTTTGTGGCATTACGGCTACACCTCCTCATCCGGAAATGCACAAAACGGCCTTGGGAGCGGAATATACAGTGGACTGGAAGTATTTTAAGCATACGCAAGATGCTGTAAATGAACTTCATAATGACGGATATACAGTGCTGGCCATCGAACAGTGTGCCGGAAGTACACTACTGGATGAACTGGTACTGGAGAAAGGCCGGAAATATGCCATTGTATTAGGAAATGAAGTGAAAGGTGTGCAGCAGGAAGTGGTAGACATGTGCGACGGTTGTATTGAAATACCTCAGTTCGGTACAAAGCATTCACTGAATGTGTCTGTAACGGCAGGCATTATGATATGGGAATTTGCACATAAACTGTTCAAATTGCGTTGAACACTACCTGTGAATATCTTATTAATATGTTGTTAATTTATTGATTTACATAGTTATAATTGTCCGTTCTCAACAAGTGTAACTACTCTTTCTACCATCTTGTCGTCATCTTCAGGATGGTATTCTTTTTTTAGGCTGGCCCCGAATAAGGCTGCAAATGCCTGATAAAATCCCGCTTTAAAAGGTCCCATGAAAGCTTTCACCAGCTGATAAGACGATTGGTTGCATTCGCGGTTCACCAGTTTGATAAGCAGCTTTCCTTGTGAAAAAGTCAGTTTCTTCATGCGGGCGGTGTATTGTTCCTTCAATCCTTTTTCTACCATTTTCATGTGTTGCTCCTTGGCTTTCTGGTTAGGGAGCGTTTCCATGTATTCGTATGTCTCGATGACTGCCCGCTTGATTTCTTTGGCCAAAGGAAGTGTTTTTTTCACATCCCGTACTAATTTGTAGTAATATCTTTCTTGTCTTTTGTTTTTAAACTTGAGTTTGGGGTAAACGTAAATGTTTTTCAGCGTTATACAAGGTATAGTGTCTCCTTCATAAACGCATACGGGAACTCTGTATCCTTTACCGGATGTAACAGGAGATACTTGTTGGGCATGAATTTCTGAAAGGAAGCTTAGCCCAAAGAAGATGAGTATGTAAAAACATGTCTTCATGCCCGCAAAAATAGAAATAATATTCAGATTACGTGATATAATTAACGTATTTATAGTATGTGTATAACCTGGTGAATAACATGTGGAAAAAGTATATTTCTCTTTGTGTATCAGTATTTTTTACCTGTTTAAATGTATGTGCCCAGTCTTCCTGGATGGAATGGGAGGAACAGATTGGAGAAAAGGCAAATTTGTCTTCCTGGGAAGAACTATATGAAAACTTGAGTGAACTGGCTGAACATCCGTTTAATATTAATACGGTAACGAAGGAAGAGCTAGAACAATTGCCTTTCTTATCAGATAAAATGGTGGAAAATATTCTTTACTATGTGTATAAATATGGACCGTTGGTCAGTTTGAATGAATTATGGGGAGTGGAAGGAATGGATAAGCAGACACAAACTTTCTTAAAGGATTTTGTATATGTGGGTAACTCGGTGGAAAAACGGGCGTTTTCCTGGAAAAACTTGTGGAAATACAATAAGCAGGAAGTATGGATGCGGACAGATATTCCTTTAAATGAAAAGGCGGGGTATGCGGATATTCCCTTGGGTGAAGAAGAGAAATTTGCTTCGAAACGGTATTATGGAGATCCGTATTATTTGAACCTGAGATATAAATTTCAGTTTCAGCAGAAAGTTTATGTAAGTTTGGCCGCAGAAAAGGATGCGGGAGAACCGTTCTTCAGTCTTTATAACCGGAAAGGATTCGATTTTTACAATGCCTCTGTTCAGTTAAATGATTTCGGCAAGTTGCATACGCTGGTATTAGGAAACTACAAAGCCAGTTTTGGATATGGACTGGTAATGAACATGGGGTTTAGTATGGGAAAATACACTTCCTTTTCCACATTAAATCGTGCAGGGAAAGGATTGAGCAAATATACTTCGATGAATGAAGCGAATTATCTGCAGGGAGCAGGTGCTTCCTGGAAATGGAAGAATCGCTGGTTATTGACAGGTTTTGTTTCTTTCCGTAATAAGGATGCTACGGTGGATAATAAGTGTATAACTACGTTGAAAACTGATGGCTATCATCGTTTGAAGAAAGATATGGAAAAGAAGAATGCCGTATTCAACACCTTAGTTGGTAGTAATTTAACTTATGATGGTAAATATTTTGAAGGTGGATTTACAGCTGTTTATAATGTTTTCAACAAGGTGTTAAATCCGACGGAGCGGTTGTACAATCGTTATTATCCTCGTGGAAGATATTTCTATAACGTAGGAGTGAATTATAAATGGTATAAAGGGAAATTTGTATTCTCTGGTGAAACGGCAGTAGATAAGCAGGGAAAGATTGCCACGTTGAATCAGCTGACTTATTCACCGGTTGTGAATACTTCCTTGATAGTTATCAACAGATACTATGACAAGAAATACCAGAGTTTATACGCAAACGGATTTGGAGAGAATTCTAGGTTACAAAATGAAACTGGACTTTTTATTGGTTTGGAAACAAGCCTGTTAAGTAAGATTAAATTGTTATGTTATGGTGATTTATTTTATTTTCCATGGTATCGTTACTTGGTAGATAAGAAAAAGACCATAGGAATGGAAGGAGTGTTTCAAGCATCTTATTCACCGTTAAATTCACTGGATATGTTAATAAAGTATAGTTATAAAAACAAGGCTAAAAACTATCAGGATACGGAAGAAAGTAAACTAGTATTACCCAATATCCGACAAAGATTACATTATCAGCTGACTTATTCACCATTGAGCTTTTTGCGGTGGAAAACGGTTGTGGAATATGTGCGTTCGGATGTGTGGAAACGGGAGGCTTCTAACGGTTGGGCATTGGGTAGTAGTATGAAGGTGGATATTCCTCGTCTTTCGTTGCGGACTTCTCTAAGCGGTATCTGGTTTCATACGCAGGATTATGCATCGCGGGTATATATGTACGAGCAAGGGCTGTTGTATGCGTTTTCTATGATGTCCTTGTATGGAAGAGGAGAGCGATGGGCTTGGACTATGGATTATAACTGGAAAAAGCGTCTGACTTTTCAGGTTAAATGGGGATGGACGCACTATAGAGATCGGTCAACCATCAGTTCGGGAGCAGAAGAAATACAGGGAAACAATAAGTATGATTTACAGTTTCAAGTTCGACTGAAGTGGTGATTTTCTGAAGTAAGGATATAAAAAAAGGAGTACCGCTGTACTCCAACCTTTGTTAACCTTAAATCTAATACTATGAAAAACACAGTGCAAAGGTACGGAATTCTGGGAATAATCCAAGTAACTAACCTAAAATATACTGTTTTATAACATGATTTAAAGAAAACTCCTGTTTTGTTAAACCCTATTTGGATTTTAACAGAACAGGAGTCTCTCTTTTAACCTTTTATTTCGCGTTTATTTCTGCGACTTCTCGAGTGGCTACTTCCAGGGCTTCGTTGATATTACTACAGATATTTTCTTCTCCCAGCAATTCGTAGAATCCTGATTTTTCCAGTACCTTATGTACTTTTTCATTAACTCCCGACAAAATGATGTGGATGTTTTCCTTTTGTGACATCTCACACAGGGTGGTAAGGTTGTGTATACCTGTAGAGTCAATAAAAGGAACTTTTCGCATACGGATGATACGGATTTTCGGACGATCGCCCAAACGAGACATGATTTCTTCAAATTTGGTGGCAATACCGAAGAAATACGGACCGTTGATTTCATACACTTCTACACCTTGTGGAATCATTAGGTGTTCTTCGTGTACCTCCAAATCAGATTCGTTGTTCGGATCGATTTCGTCGGTAATTACAGAAATCTTGGTGGTTTCCATTACACGTTTCATGAACAATACGCAGGCAATTACCAATCCTACTTCAATGGCTACAGTCAAGTCGAAGATAACGGTCAGGAAGAAAGTAATAAGCAGGACAGCCACATCCGATTTGGGATTTTTTAACAATCCTTTGAACACTCTCCATCCACTCATGTTATAAGAAACGATAACCAGTACACCAGCCAGACAAGCCATCGGAATATATTGTGCCAACGGCATCAGGAAAAGTAAGATAAGCAATAACACCACTGCGTGTACAATACCGGCTACGGGCGATTTTCCACCGTTGTTAATATTTGTCATGGTACGGGCGATAGCTCCGGTAGCGGGAATACCTCCGAATATAGGTGATACAAAGTTGGCAATACCTTGTGCGATAAGTTCTGTATTTGAGTCATGGCGGTCACCTATAACACCGTCGGCTACTGCAGCAGAGAGCAAAGATTCAATAGCTCCCAATACGGCAATAGTAATGGCTACAGGGAACAGGTTTTTGATAGCTTCCCAGTCAAGTGCCGGAACGGCTGCTTCCGGAAGTTGTGCTTTGATGCTGAAACGATCGCCTATGGTATCGATACAAGTAATTCCTCCATACATTTTCAGGCAGTAAACTCCTACAGTTACCAGAATGATGGCAATTAAAGAGCCTGGAACTTTTTTAGAGAACTTGGGAGTAATGGCAATGATGAATACACTGACTACACTGACAAGGACATTCCACCAGTTTACCGTATCGAAGTGATGGAAGTAAAGAATCCATTTTCCGATAAAATCGCCCGGTACTTTTTCACCTTTAAAATCAAGTCCGAAAATATCGGCAATCTGGGTAGTAAAAATGGTGACGGCAATACCACTGGTAAAACCAATGATAATAGGATAAGGAATAAATTTGATAACGGCTCCCAGTTTGAATATACCTAATAATATAAGGAGCACACCGGCCATCATGGTAGCAACCATCAGTCCGTCGATACCGTATTCCTGAATGATACCGTAGATAATTACGATAAACGCTCCGGTCGGCCCACCTATCTGTACTTTACTTCCACCTAAAAAAGAAATGATAAAGCCGGCTACAATGGCGGTAATGATACCTTTTTCCGGACTTACTCCAGAGGCTATACCAAAGGCAATGGCCAAAGGCAAAGCTACAATTCCCACAATGATACCTGCCATCAGGTCGGTCATAAAGTCGGCCTTGGTGTAAGTTTTCATCATTGTGAAAAGTTTTGGTCTAAATTCTAATCCTTTCATCTATCTTAAAAATGTTACTAATTTAAAAAGAAGCACAAAAGTATATATTTTCTCGAATTTAGACGATTTTTCTGTTGATTATATTTTAAAATATTTTCTGAAATAGAAATTTGAATTATTATTTGTTTCTTATTCAATGTATATGAGATAGGATAAGGGATATTTTAGAAGTTATTTTCAAGAACTTTTTCTCCTTCAAATTTGTTTTATGAATAAATCTAGGTTTTATTAAAGCGTTAATAAAATAGAAAATAAAATTGTAATCGTTTCAAATTTGAATAAAATTACCACCTTTGCAATGTGAACTTAAAAACGTAATTTATTCATCAACTTAATAACTAATAGATATGGGAAAAAGCATTAAAGGAACAAGAACTGAGAAAAATTTGGCAATCTCTTTTGCTGGTGAATCACAGGCAAGAATGCGTTATACTTATTTTGCCAGTGTAGCAAAGAAGGAAGGCTTCGAGCAGATTTCTGCTATTTTTATGGAAACTGCTGATCAGGAAAAGGAACATGCCAAGAGAATGTTCAAGTGGTTGGAAGGTGGAATGGTAGAAATTACTGCCAGCTATCCTGCCGGCGTAATCGGTACTACATTGGAAAACCTGAAAGCAGCTGCAGCAGGTGAAAATGAAGAATGGAGCTTGGATTATCCGAAATTTGCTGACATTGCAGATGAAGAAGGTTTCCCGGCTATCGCTAAGATGTATCGTGAAATTGCTGTTGCTGAAAAAGGACATGAAGAAAGATACCTGGCTTTCGTGAAGAATATAGAAGATGATAAAGTATTCAAGAAAGATGTAGAAGTGGTATGGCAGTGCCGTAACTGTGGATACATTTATGTAGGTACAGAAGCACCTGAAACATGTCCGGCTTGCTTGCATCCACAAGCTTATTTCGAAGTAAAGAAAAATAATTACTAATCCATTTTGATTGCATAAATGACAGAAGAGGGCTGTGGCTGTTTTTCAGTTACAGTCCTTTTTTGTTTCAGAGAGTCAGGTTTACAAAATACCTATTTCAAGGTATTGTATACCTTGCAGGAACTTCTCATTTTTGTATATCAGAATTTTAAAATGATAGGAATATGAAAATTAAATCAATTACAGGTCGTGAAATACTCGATTCGAGAGGCAATCCTACTGTAGAAGTAGAAGTGAGACTGGAGTCTGGAATCATGGGGCGTGCGTCTGTACCCTCAGGAGCTTCTACTGGTGAACATGAAGCACTCGAGCTTCGTGATAAAGATGCCAAGCGTTACGGAGGTAAAGGTGTGTTGAAAGCTGTATATAATGTAAATAATGTAATTGCTCCGGCCCTGGAAGGATGGTCTGTGCTGAATCAGCGTGGAATTGACAAAAAAATGTGTGAACTCGATGGCACGCCTACCAAATCCAATCTCGGGGCCAATGCCATTTTGGGAGTTTCTTTGGCAGTGGCAAAAGCGGCAGCTGCTTACTTGAACATTCCTTTATATCGTTACATTGGAGGAGTAAATACTTTTGTGATGCCGGTACCGATGATGAATATTATCAATGGAGGTTCACATAGTGATGCACCCATTGCTTTCCAAGAATTCATGATTCGTCCGGTAGGTGCACCTTCTTTCCGTGAAGGTTTGCGTATGGGAGCGGAAGTTTTCCATGCCTTGAAGAAGGTGTTGCACGACCGTGGATTAAGTACGGCTGTAGGAGATGAAGGTGGTTTTGCTCCGGCATTGAACGGAACGGAAGATGCGTTGGAATCTATTTTGTCGGCCATTCAACTGGCAGGATATGTACCAGGAAAGGATGTGATGATTGGAATGGACTGTGCTTCTTCTGAGTTTTATAAGGATGGAGTATATGACTATACGATCTTTGAAGGAGTCAGTGGTCAGAAACGTACTTCAGATGAACAGGTGGCTTATCTGGAAGAACTAATCAATAAGTATCCGATTGACTCTATAGAAGACGGTATGAGTGAAAATGACTGGCAGGGATGGAAGAAACTGACGGAGCGGATTGGAGATCGTTGTCAGCTTGTAGGAGATGACTTGTTTGTGACCAATGTGGAATTCTTATCGAAAGGTATAGAAATGGGATGTGCCAATTCCATTCTTATCAAAGTAAATCAGATTGGTTCTTTGAGTGAGACACTCGATGCTATTGAAATGGCCCATCGCCATGGGTATACTACGGTTACTTCTCATCGTTCCGGCGAAACAGAAGATGCCACCATTGCGGATATTGCAGTAGCTACTAATAGTGGTCAGATAAAGACTGGGTCATTAAGCCGTTCCGATCGTATGGCGAAATATAATCAGTTGCTTCGTATCGAAGAAGAATTAGGTGAATTAGCTGTATATGGATATAAGCGTATAAAGTGAATCTGGTGTAATATTAGGTGAATGTGAAATGCAGAAGCGGAATCGTTTCTGCATTTTTTGTATTTAATATGTAATTTGTTAACCACATTGAATATTTCGTCTTGGTGGTTAATGTATGTTGTAAAACATTGTTTTTTAGCTTTGGGTTTTGCTGTTTCAG
>OGDX01001644.1_pt1 | contig 10660 bp, 8 predicted proteins | sample 1570461 | NCBI WGS metagenome assembly OGDX01 (sample SAMEA2582172, study PRJEB24529) | metagenome
ATGTGGCTCGAGGATATTATCGAAAACATAATCGCTTGAATAGAGAAAACCGCCAGATCCAATAGCAAACAATCCGATGAGCATATAAGATTTCTGACGTTCACTCAAAGAGAGAAACATCAGATACCCAACCACAGCAACACAAAGTACCCATTGTACCCATACCAGATTAAAAGGTACAATATATTCCGAGATGAGGAAAGCAAGAAGCATCACAACCAAGCTACCTGCAATGATATTCGTATGATTGAACATGGTAAAGTCGTATTTTCAGGTAGCATGAAAGACTTTGACAACTATGTGGTTCCAAGTAGTTTCACCGTTACATTTGCCCTTCCCCCTTCTATAGAAGAACTAGCAAAGATAGAACATGTGTTGAATATAGAAGAACTCTATCCCGGTACATTCCGGATACGCTTTGATGACGATGAAAACATAACTGAACGAGTAGTAGCCTTAAGCATACAAAACGGATGGCGGCTGAAAGAAATCACGATGGAACGCTGCTCTCTTGACATAATCTTTGCACAACTATCGGGAAAACTTAAAAATAATATCTAACATGACGGATTTAAAGATTATAATGCGTATTGCCCGAACCGATCTGGCCATTTTATTCTATTCGCCGATTGCATGGTTCATATTGATTGTTTTCTCATTCCTGACAACATCAAGTTTTACGTCATTAATGGAGAATATAGTGACCGACTATGATCTGTCAGGAGGCAAAGAAGTTTCTTTGAGCGGTATCTGCTTCTTAGGTAGTTACGGTTTTTTGTCCTCCGTCGTATCAAACATATACATCTATATTCCATTGTTGACAATGGGACTCATCAGTCGCGAAACGGCATCGGGTTCAATCAAACTGGCATATTCATCCCCAGTCACCAGTGGTCAGATCGTATTGGGTAAATATCTTGCAGCCATCGGATTTGGTTGCTGTCTGATGCTTGTCCCGATAGCCAGTGCTATTTATGGCAGTTTGGTAATCCCTTCTTTTGATTGGGCTCCTGTACTAGTCGCCCTTCTAGGACTCTATTTATTAATATGCGCCTATTGCGCTATCGGGCTCTTTATGTCCTCACTCACGACTTATCAAGTAGTAGCAGCAGTTGGGACACTTATTGTATTAGCCATACTGAATTTTGTAGGAAATATCGGCCAGGAATACAATTTTATACGCGAACTGACTTATTGGCTGTCAATAAACGGAAGAACAATCGATATGCTGAATGGAGTAATTCGGAGTGAAGATGTGATTTATTTCGTGGTCGTAGTAACCCTTTTCCTGACATTTACCACTTTCAAACTTACATCCGACCGACGAACTATCAGTCGTTTCCGGCAAGCAATCAGTTATCTGGGATTTTTTGTCGCAGCAATGGCAATTGGCTATTTCCCTTCACGTCCGGGAATGATCAAGGTATGGGATACAACACGCACAAAACTAAACTCACTTACCGAAAATAGCCAACACGTATTAGCTAAATTGACAGGACCGGTAACTATTACCAATTATGTTAACCTACTTGATAACAAATCATATCGCTACCTCCCTATCATGAAGAAAGCGAATGAAACAATCTTCGAACCTTATTGTCTCGCTAAACCGGACCTGCAAGTGAAATATGTCTATTATTATGATTTCGCCCCCAACGGCGTTGCAAATAATCCTAAGTTTCAAGGCAAAACAGTAGATGAGATGCGTGATTATATGACCATGATTTATAACTTGAATCCTCATTTATTCAAATCTCCGGAAGAAATCCGCCAAATCATCGACCTGCGTGAAGAACAAAATACATTTGTTCGCATTATGGAAACGCAAGATGGAAAACGTACCTTCATCCGTGATTTTGAAGATATGGATGCAACGCCATCCGAAGCGGAAATTACAGCAGCCATCAAAAAGATGATTTCAACTCCTCCCACTGTTGCCTTTATCAAAGGAGACGGTGAACGTGAGGTGTCCAAATCCGGTGACCGCGATTATAGCAACTTCTCCATTGAGAAATATTCTAGAGCCGCCTTAATTAATCAAGGCTTTGATGTCTGCGAGATCGACATTTCTCACGGAGACACCATTTCTTCCCTAATCAATATCGTGGTCCTTGCAGAAATGAGAACCCCGCTTACAGAAAAAGGAGAAAATCAACTGGAGGCTTACCTGGCTCGTGGAGGTAATTTATTTATTCTCACCGATACAGGCAGGCAAGAAGTTATGAATCCTTTTTTAAGCAAATTCGGTATCAAAATGGAAGAATACCAACTGGCACAATCTTCCGTTGATTTCTCTCCTAATCTGATTCTAGCCAAACATTCGGATTCAAAGAAGATTTTCTCCAATATGATTTACGCGTCTCTATGCCCGGATGTGTAGCCCTTACATCCTCCGACAACGATTACGGCTTCCAATATACTCCGATTCTTGAAACAAACGCCAAAGGGGTATGGATTGAAAAAGAACAAACAGATTTACAGGAATTGCCAGTAGAATGTAATGCTTCGGCAGGAGAGAAAGAACAAACCTATATCACAGCCTATGCCCTTTCACGCCAACTGAAAGATAAAGAGCAGCGTATTATCATCTCTGGTGATGCAGATTGCATAAGCAACACCGAACTGACTCTTTCACGCGAAGGATATAGATCAGGAAACTTTAATCTGATTATCGAAAGCTTCCGCTGGCTTTCCGGAGGAGAATTTCCGATCGACGTACGCCGTCCCCATTGTACCGATAACAAACTTTCGATCGGGGTGAAAGATATTGGTACAATGAAAACTATTTTCATAATCATTATACCAGCTATCCTCTTACTTATAGGAGTTGGCATCTGGTTTTTCCGCAGAAGAAATTAATAAGAGAAAAAGATGAACTTAAAACTTATACTTAGAATAGCCCGTACCGAACTAGCGGTACTCTTTTACTCACCGGTCGCATGGTTGCTACTGATTGCATTTACATGCCAGGTAGGATTCGATTTTATGAATATCCTGACGGAAATAGTAAAAATAAAAGCATTGGGCAACACGATCACTTTCAGTGTCACAGCCGGTTTTGTCCTTGGTCTCAAAGGAATATATGAAGTAATTCAGGAAACGATCTATCTGTATATTCCTTTATTAACCATGAACTTGATGAGTCGTGAATATTCATCAGGCTCTATCAAACTACTTTATTCATCACCGATAAATAGTATCCAAATCATTACCGGCAAGTTTGTATCAATGGTGGTATTCGCCCTGATCTTTGTCATCATCCTTGCCCTACCGACAATCGTAATGTTTATCTCCGTGCCGCATGTCGATATTACACTTATCTTGGCGGGATTGTTATCCATGTTTCTGTTGATACTAACCTATTGTTCTATCGGTCTCTTTATGACCACACTCACATCTTACCAGGTTGTGGCAGCTGTCGCCACCCTTTCCGCATTAGCATTTCTCAATTATGTGGGAGGAATTGGGCAGGAGTCCATATTCTTTAGAGAAATTACTTATTGGCTATCCATTAAAGGACGTGCCAGTGAGATGGTTGGAGGATTGATATGTAGCGATGACGTTATCTATTTCCTTGCCGTAATTTTATTATTCCTCTGGCTATCGGTCATTAAACTGAACAATGAAAAAACACACCGTTCACTCCTTTCAAAAACAATGCGCTATGCCTTAGCTGTATGTACCATTATAGTTATCGGCTTTGTCAGTTCCCGTCCGGCAATGATGGGCTTTTATGATGCTACCCGCAGCAAACAACGTACACTTTCGGAAGAAAGTCAGAAAGTGATGAAGCAATTATCCGGACCTATGACAATCACAACTTACGTCAATATTTTCGATAAAGAATTTGATGTCGCTTCTCCAAAAGAGCAAAAAGAGGATATGGCACGCTTCAAAATGTACACACGTTTCAAACCGGAGATAAAGATGGAGTATGTTTACTATTACTCCACACCGAAAGACAGTGCCCTTTATCGCCAATATCCGAATAAGAACATTCGTGAGATAGCTTATGAAGTTGCCAAGAAAAAGAACTTCAATCCCCAAAAGCTGAAAAGTGCCGAAGAACTGAAAGAAAAAATAGACTTGGCAAAAGAAAACTACCGATTTGTGCGTGTTGTTGAGCGTGGATCCGGTGAACAAGCCCGCCTTCGCTTGTTCGACGATATGGAATATCACCCTTCTGAAACAGAAATCTCCGCAGCATTGAAGAAAATGCTTGTTACTCCTGTGAAGGTAGGCGCCATCACAGGACATCAGGAACGTTCCACCACTAAAAAGGGAGATCAGGATTACTCACTTTTTGCCACACATGGACGCTTTCGTTATTCCATGATTAATCAAGGTTTTGATTTGGTGGAACTGAATCTGAAGGATATGAATGATATACCAAGTAATATCAATATATTACTTATCGCTGAAATGCGTTCTTCCATGAGTTCCAAAGAACAAGAAATCATAGATCGTTTTCTTGAACGCGGAGGTAATATGATGATTATGGGAGACGTCGGACGTCAGGAAGTAATGAATCCTTTACTCCGGAAAGTTGGTTTAAAACTGTTGCCGGGAATCATTGCACAACCTTCTGATGTTAATCCCGGAGAACTCGTTCTCGCGAAAGCTACCCAGATAGCCGCCGACAGTATAGGAGGCTTCTACAAACGTATGGTTGACAGGCAGACGCATAGCGCAGTCACCATGCCATCGGCTGTTGCTCTGGAAGTTGTCGATACAACAAAATTCCATCCAATAGTTTTATTACAAAGCAACGCTCAACAAACATGGATTGAGTATCAAACAAAAGATTTTGTGAATGATTCCCTTTCTTTGGACTCTCTTCAAGGTGAAAAGCTAGGAGCCTATCCCACGGCAATAGCGTTAACCCGCAAGATAAAAGGCAAAGATAAAAAACAACGGATCATTGTGTTGGGTGATGCAGACTGTTTCAGCAATGCCGAACTACAAAAAAGCTCAAGACCGGGTATCTATTCATTCAACTTCAATATGATTCCCGGTTCATTCCGTTGGCTATGCTATAATGAATTTCCGGTATCTTCTTCCAGAGCCCCTTATCTCGACAAAGATATCAGCCTGACTCCTATGGATCTATCCACTATCAAAATTATCTATTGCTATGGCATTCCATTTATTATTGGTCTGTGTGGCATTTGGATATGCTGGAGAAGAAGAAAACGATAAAAAGAAAGAATAGAGAAACTTCCGGCAAGCAGATTTTGTGCCTGTCGGAAGTCTAATTCTTTCATAAACTCCTTCAAAACTATGCCTTCAACCGCATCACAAACCGACTTCCCTTCCCCAATTCACTCTCTACCGTCAGCGTACCACCATGAGCTTCCACAAAATCCTTCGAAATAGATAATCCCAAGCCACTGCCTTGTACTTTCGTTCCGGGTACACGGAAATAGCGGTCGAAGATACTTTTGTGATAACGTGGATCAATGCCTTTGCCAAAGTCCTGAACATACAATTCGATCCAGTTTTCATCCTGCCTGGCACCGATAACCACACGCCCGTTTTCTTTTGAATAGCGAATAGCATTACTTAACAGATTCGTCAACACCCAGGCAATCTTCTCACTGTCGACAAAAAGCTTACCGATTTTCTCTTCCGGATACTCCACTTCTATCTGAATATTAAACTTATCCGCTTGCACCTGATTAGCTTTGATCGCGTACTCGATCAGTTCAATCGGTTTGGTGATCTTCGGCATAAACTGTAGTTTTCCGGCTTCCACCTGGGTCATGTTAAGCAATTCTCCGGTGATACTCAACAAACGCTCGCTGTTCTCCTTGATACTTTTAGACAACTGCTCCTGTTCATCATTCAATGCACCGACACGCTTATCTTCCAACAACTGGAGACTCATCATAATAGCAGCAATCGGAGTCTTCAGTTCATGAGATATCGTCGAGATAAATGTAGTCTTGGCAGAATCCAGTTCCTTAAACTCCGTGATATTCTTCAATAAAATAACATCACCCAGTTTGCGAGGTTCCCCTTTTTCAGCCTCCGTATTAATGATAGGGACATAAGAGGCCTTAAAGTAACTCTCTTTGTCGTCAGCATATATCTTCAATGGTTCCTTCTGCTCGCTTGGCGTCACCAGTTCACGGATCAACCGCCGCAACAGGTCATTCTTCAAAGCCAGTTCCTCCGCCGATTGACGAATCACATTCTCCCGTTTCAAATTCAGCACATTCAGTGCTTCCTCATTGATAAACAGAATTTCACGCTCCAGATTCAAGCCGATCCCCGGATCATCTATACTGTTTACAATTGCTTCAATAAATTTCTTTGCAGAAAGAATATCCGACAAAGTACTGGCACGATATTCGGTCAAACGCTCCGCCATCCGGTTAAAACTATCCGCCACATCCCGGAATTCTTCATTATTATTCATCTGCAGACGCTTCTCATAATTATGATTGGCTATTTCAAGAATTCCCTCTTTCAGCTCTTTAATAGGCTTGCTGATAGTACGGGGCAACCAATAAAGCAATATCAGTCCGGTCAAGATACAGATTCCTCCCGTTACGGAAATCCATAACAAAGCACGTTCCAATCCGGGCATAGCAGCAGGACTATCAGGTTCTGTCGCTGTCAGAATTTGAAGATTCACAACTGAAAGTGTTACCAGCAAAATAATCATTCCGGCCAGCATTCCGATACCGAGAATCAGTTTCGTTTTAATATTCATAACGTTCATACGATTAATATTATGCAAGTATAATCAAATCTACATTAGCTTGCGACAAATTATTTAAAAACTTTCTATATCCCAGTATAGAACAAATAGCGTATGGCAACCTTAAATTAGGAGTTCCCATGCAAACAGTCGATATCTGTTTCTCTTTACAAACCTTGACGATGCTCCCCAAAATATCCTTCGACTGCACCTGCACCACCTCTCCCCCAAGTTCCGCCACGAGCTTAAAATGGTTCAACAGATACCGTTGACTGGCTAGATCAATTCTATCCATACTCTCTTTCGGAGTCTGAACATACAGGGCTATAAAAGTAGTATTATACCGGGTTGCCAACTTTGCCGCCTTTCTGATAATTCGTCGGGGTGTTTGCTCGTGACTACTGATACAAGCCATAAACTTCTCATGCCGAAGTCCGACGGCTACTCCCATCATCACTTCATTCTCCACCTTTTTTTCTACCCGCAACGCCACTTCCTTCAGAGCCAACTCACGCAATTGAAGAATATTCTCGGTTCTAAAGAAATTATCCAATGCTGTCTGAATCTTTTCCGGACGATAGATCTTTCCCGCTTTCAAACGGGCAATCAGTTCTTCTGCCGTCAAGTCAATATTCACCACCTCATCCGCTTCCTGAAGCACACTGTCGGGCACTCGTTCTTTCACTTCAATCCCCGTAATCTCCTGCACTTCTTCATTCACGCTTTCGATGTGCTGAATATTGATTGCCGAAATCACATTGATTCCCTCATCCAGCAGAGTTATCACATCTTGCCAACGTTTCTCATTCAGGCTGCCTTCTACATTGGTATGCGCCAGTTCGTCCACAATTACTATTTCCGGATGGATACGGATAATCGCATCCACATCCATTTCTTCCAATTCTTTCCCCTTATAGAAGATTTTGCGACGCGGAATGACAGGGAGCCCTTGCAGCAATGCTTCCGTCCCGGCACGTCCATGAGTTTCGATATAGCCGATTTGTACGTCCACACCGTTCTCCAGCAGTTCATGTGCCTCCTGAAGCATACGATATGACTTTCCCACACCGGCTATCATACCGATATAGACCTTAAACTTACCTCGCTGAGATCTCTTTATCAGATCCAGAAAATGCTGTACACTTTGTTCTCTATCATCCATTATGTTGCTCTGTTATTTTAAACATCCTAACCCGTAGCAATCATCACGATCACCACGGGTTCACAAAAATTCATGAGTTTATTTTATGGCCTTAAAGTTACGCCAAATACTAGATGGGCATCCTCCAAACGCGGATTCCATATAGCTTGCACAAATATAGGCAATGAAAACTTATCATTAAAATTGATAGCTTTCGTTGCTTTCAAAGCAAGGTTCGTCACTGCAAAACCATTCACATTATACTGCGGAGTTTCATAAGGAACCACTCCACAGGTAGCATTCAAGTCTACCCCTTTTACGCTGAACGGATAATTCAATTCTACGTAAGAAGAATATGCCTGTTTTTCTTCCCCCTTGTCAGTCATCTTTCTGTCAGCACCGGCAAACATGGTATACCATGCAATAGACAACGGGAATTTTTCAACAGGAAGCGTATAAGCTAATCCTGCTTCAAAATGATGTCCGGTGTCGCCACTCTTAAAATGGAAATAATCATTTGTAAGTTCTCCATTGGCTACATCAGCTTGTCCGTTCCACCAAAGACTGGCTACTGAAAGTGTCGGTCCTGCTTCACCAAACTTATAAGCTGCAGTGAGGTCAATTTCTTTATTACTCTCACTCAAACTGGTTGAGCCCCATGCAGTAAGTGAGAAATTACCTACGCTAAATCCCAAAGTCGGCTGAAAGGAAGCGGCTCCCCCCTGATAAATACCACGCCATACATACGAACTTACCAAATCACCTTGTATAGTAAACTCTTGTGCTTGTACATTGCCAGTTCCCAACATACATACGGCTGCTACAGCCATTGTTCCTAAAATACTCTTTTTACTAAAAAAACTTTTCATACTTCTTATCTAATTCTATTTTATGTTCCTGTAAAAAAGCAGCGCCCCATCCCCCCCTGTTTATTTGAACCGCTGGTATCACCCAAACGATTCGGACAGGAACGCTGCTCCTGATCTTTATCTACTTATTACTTTCTTCAAGAGCTATATTCAATTTCAGCACATTCACCTTTTCTGTTCCCAACAATCCCAGGAACGGTTTTTCGATGCTTTTATCAACAATCGCTCTTACTTGTTCTTCTGTTAATCCGCGTGCTTGCGCTACTCTCTTCACTTGTACATACGCACATTGAGGAGTGATGTTAGGATCCAGTCCCGAAGCACTGGCCGTAACCATTTCGGCAGGTACATCCGCACGGTTCAAATAAGGATGATGTACAAGGAAAGTATCGATACGTGCTTTCACTTCATCCAAATATTCCTGATTCGTAGGGCCTTTGTTGCTACCGGAAGAACTACTAGCGTCATATCCGTCTCCGGCAGAAGAAGGACGTCCCCAGAAATAAATATCTTTTGTAAACATCTGGCCCACATTAGCTGCTCCCACTACTTTCCCATCCAGCGTAGCTACCTCGGCATTTCCCTTATTAGGACCTGCAACCTGCGCAAACAGCCACAGGATAAGGATATAGAACACGGAGAAAAAGACACAAAAAGCAAGTGTTATTTTTAATGACTTCAATAAAGTTTTCATTGCTATTGTTTTTTAATTAAAAGAATAAACCTACTAATAAATCAATCAGTTTAATTCCGATAAACGGAGCAATCACACCACCTACACCGTAAATCAGCAGATTCCGGCGAAGCAAAGCACTTGCACCTATCGGCTTGTACTGAACGCCACGCAAAGCCAACGGAATCAAGATCGGAATAATAATCGCATTGAAGATGACTGCCGAAAGGATCGCACTCTCAGGACTATGCAACTGCATGATATTCAACGCCGCCAGTTCGGGGATAGCCACCATAAACAAGGCGGGGACAATGGCAAAATATTTAGCCACATCGTTGGCGATAGAGAAAGTAGTCAGTGTTCCACGGGTCATCAGCAACTGCTTACCGATTTCCACAATCTCGATCAGTTTGGTAGGATCATTATCCAGATCTACCATATTGCCGGCTTCCTTTGCAGCCTGCGTACCACTGTTCATTGCTACTCCGACATTCGCCTGAGCCAAAGCGGGAGCATCATTCGTACCGTCCCCCATCATTGCCACCAGTTTGCCGGACTGTTGTTCCTTCTTGATATATTCCATTTTATCTTCCGGCTTCGCTTCGGCAATAAAATCATCGACACCTGCCTTTTCTGCAATATATTTGGCAGTCAGCGGGTTATCACCGGTCACCATCACTGTCTTCACTCCCATTTTGCGCAAGCGTTCGAAACGTTCCTGAATACCCGGCTTGATGATATCCTGCAATTCGATAACACCCGTCACTTTCCGATTAACACATACCACCAACGGCGTACCACCATTGCTTGAAATAGCAGCGATCACCTTTTCCACTTCTTCGGGGAATTTATTTCCGGCAGTTTCCACAATCTTACGGATAGCATCAAAAGCCCCTTTACGAATCTGAGTTCCGTCCGGCAAATCGACACCCGAGCATTTGGTTTCGGCTGTAAACTTAATCATTCGTGCGCCTGTCGTATTCAAGCTGCGCATACGGATACCTGATTCACGTCCCAGTTCTACGATTGATTTGCCTTCCGGAGTTTCATCGGACAGAGAAGAAAGCAGACAGTTTTCTACAAAAGCGTGCAGATCAATGCCCGGCGCAGTGTGAAAATGGGTAGCTTTACGATTACCGATGGTGATAGTTCCGGTCTTATCCAGCAACAAGGTATCAATATCGCCGGCAGTTTCCACTGCCTTACCCGATTTTGTTATCACATTCGCACGTAGTGCACGGTCCATACCGGCAATACCGATGGCAGAGAGA
>OGDX01001679.1_pt1 | contig 10431 bp, 5 predicted proteins | sample 1570461 | NCBI WGS metagenome assembly OGDX01 (sample SAMEA2582172, study PRJEB24529) | metagenome
TTTACGAGGAAAAAAGATGTTTAGAAAAACAAAAATTGTTTGTACTTTAGGACCTTCAACAGATAAGGAAGGTGTATTAAAACGCCTGATCGAAGAGGGAATGAACGTTGCCCGTTTTAATTTTTCCCATGGTGACCATGAGGAGCAGTTAGGACGCTTTCAGATGTTACAGAAACTTCGTAAGGAATTAAAGCGTCCAGTCGCAGCACTGCTTGACACAAAAGGACCGGAGATCCGCCTGAGAGATTTTACGGACGGAAAAGTCGAGCTTAAGGATGGACAGACTTTTACCCTGACAACCGATGAGATTATGGGAGATGCAAAACGTGTTTCCATTACTTATAAAAACCTGCCGGAGGATGTAAAACCGGGAGATCGCATTCTGATCGATGATGGTCTGATCGGAATGGAAGTAAAAGAAATCAAGGTGACATCTGGTGCAAAGGCAGATAAAGATGGCAATAAGCCAAAAGATATCATCTGCCAGGTGTTAAATGGCGGTGTGATCTCCAACAGAAAAGGCGTGAACGTTCCGAATGTAGAATTGTCCATGCCATATATCAGCGAAAAAGATTATGGTGATATCGTATTTGCGGTAGAGCATGATTATGATTTTATTGCTGCATCTTTTGTCCGTACCGCAGATGATGTGCTTGCAATCCGCAAGATCCTTGCAGAAAAAGGCGGCGAGGATATCAATATCATTGCAAAAATTGAAAATATGCAGGGTGTACAGAATATTGACGATATTATCCGTGTTTCCGATGGAATCATGGTAGCGCGTGGTGATATGGGTGTTGAGATCCCGTTAGAGGATGTACCGGTGATCCAGAAGATGATCATTAAAAAAGTATACGATGCAGGCAAGAAGGTTATCACAGCGACTCAGATGCTTGATTCCATGATGAAACATCCGCGTCCGACCAGAGCAGAGGCAACTGACGTTGCAAATGCAATCTACGACGGAACCAGTGCGATCATGCTCTCCGGAGAGACAGCTGCAGGTATGTATCCGATCGAGGCTTTAAAGACCATGGTGCGTATTGCAGTCCGTACGGAACAGGATATCAATTACTTACAGCGTTTTAAAATGCGCAAAACCATGAGCAACCCGGATGTGACCAATGCAATCTCCCATGCGACATGTACAATGGCGGGAGATTTGAATGCGGCAGCAATCATCACGGTAACAAAATCAGGACGTACCGCCCGCATGGTTTCCAAATATCGTCCAAACTGTCCGATTATCGGAGGATGTCTGACAGAAAAGATTTACCGTCAGCTTGCATTATCCTGGGGTGTGATCCCGCTTATGATCGAGGAAAAGACACAGGCAGAAGAACTGTTTGACTATGCAGTCGATGCAGCAGAAGCAGCAGGAATCATTTCCAAAGGAGATGTTGTTGTCTTAACCGCAGGAGTTCCTCTTGGTGTATCCGGTACGACCAACCTGATCAAGGTGCAGGTGGCAGGACATATCTTAGTGGAGGGACAAGGAATCGGAACACAGAAGATTTCTGCAAATCTCTGCGTTTGTCACAATGAAGAAGATCTTAAAAACTTTAAAGTCGGGGACATCATTGTTGCAAAAGATACCAGCAATGCCATGATGACACAGATGCGTGAGGCATCCGGACTCATCGTGGAAGCATCCGGTGAAAACTGCCACGCAGCAATCGCAGGATTAAGCCTTGATATTCCGGTTCTGATAGGTGCTAAACATGCGCTTGATGTCTTAAAATCCAGTGCATATGTAGAATTGGATTGTGAGAACGGACTTGTGACAGCAAATTAATTTGCAACAAATTTTGTTAACTGGAAATAGAAGATTAAAGTGAAAGAGAAAAGGATATGAAAGGCTCTAGAGAGGGTCTGCATATCCTTTTTTCCATATTCCGGTCCAGTATAGCAGATACAGGATTATGGCAGAGGTTCCATTACTGATTACAACGGAATACCAGACGGATGCCACTCCCATATGAAATACATTTGCGCATATCCAAAGAGACAACAGACGGAATAGCCATATCCGGGAAGCATCTACGAGCATTGTGATCAGTGTATGCCCACATCCCTGGAACAATCCCTGTGATACATTATAAAAAGCGTTTGTAAAGCACCAGAATGCAATAATGGATAAATAGTCTGCAGCCAGAGGGATGACTTTGGCATCTGTTGAAAAGAATGATACCATAGTCTGGGAAACAGGGCGTCTTGAAAAAATGAATCCCAGAATAAGTAAAAATAAGGTGCACATTTTTAATGAATAATGGAAGGTTTTCTTCGCCCGCTCTGTGTTTCCGGCTCCCATATTTTGTCCAACTATAGTAGAAACGGCGGAGCCGACACCACTGGCTGGCATTGTGATAAGACTGTTGATTTTGTTGCCAATACCATAGGCGCTGGTTGCAATATAACCATAAACATTTACATTTCTGGTCATGATCAGCGTACCTAGCTGCATGGTGCTGCCGCCAATCGCAGTTGGCAGACCAATTTTGATAATGGCGCGTATCATTTTCTGGTCAAAGACAAAATTTTTAAAAGAAATCCGTATGAGCTGATCTGATTTTGTAAGAAGGATCAGTCCAATGAGAGCGCAGGGGATTTTTGCTATAAGCGTGGCAAATGCTGCGCCTCCGATTCCAAAGTGGAACACAATGAGGAAAAGAGGATCTAATATCAGATTGATCATGATACCAAGCAGATTGAGAAGCATGGGTTTTACAGTGTCCCCCTGCGCCTGTTTCACGGCTGTGAATAAATTGATCATGAACAGAAATGGCATATCAAGGACCACAATTCTTAAATAAGTAAGACCGTACTCATAGACCACTCCCCTGGCACCGAGCCAGGTGACTAATGCCGGGGATATCAGCCAGCACAGTAATGCACAGATGAGGGAGAAGCCAAGGGACGTAATACAGATATGATTTGCCATTTTGTTTGCCTGTTCATCTTTTCTGGCACCAAGGTATTGCGATATAAGAATTGCACCTGCGGTTGTTATGCCGCTGCCAAAACTGTTAAGGATATTTTGAAATGGTGATACGAGCGTTATGGCAGACTGGTTTTCAGTTCCGATCCGTCCAAGCCAGAATGTGTCCGTAAGATTATACATCGACTGGATAAAACTATTGATCATGACCGGAACGGCGAGCATAAGGATTGTCTGGGACAGGTTTCCATTTAGAATCATATTTCGTTTATTTTCAGATATTTGTTTTGGCATAGGATCTCCTTGTGGATTTATAAAATATGTTGACAGGTTGTATTCATATGGTTCATAATATGACAAAAAAACAGTATATTCCTTGAAAAAAATGATAAAAACACATAAAAGTACAGAAAAATGGAGAATTATATGTTTCAGGATATGTCAAAAGATTTTGATATTAAGAAGATCAGAAGAAGTAATACGATATCTGAAAGTAATTGCGAGCCACATGTACATCCATTTCATGAAATTTTTTATCTTTCCAGTGGAGAGTGCACCAGCTTTATTGATCACAATATCTATAAGTTTGGAAAAGGTGATCTTGTAATCGTTCCGGGTGGCTGTCTGCATAAGACAGTATATACCGGGAAAGGAATTCATGAAAGGATTGTTATCAGTTTCCGGCAGGAGATTACGGATTGGATCAAAGAACAGATCGGAGCGGAATATCTTAAGAACTGTATGGTTCCGGGGGTAATCAATATACCGGAAAAACGCAGAAACTATGTGGATTCCCTGCTGGATAAGTTAATGTTTGAAAATGATACGCCGGACATATTATCAACGGCATTTATAAAAGCAGGACTTGTTGAACTTTTGCTGTTTATCATAAGATGCAAGGAATATGAGGACAATGTTATAAAAGAGATTGATGTTGATAACCGAAAAATCCAGGAAGTTGCAACATATATTTTTGAACATTATACAGAAAATATTTTACTGGAAGATGTGGCGGATAAATTTGACATGAGTAAGTCATTTTTGTCTAAGAGATTTAAGACAGCGACGGGGTTCGGGTTTAAAGAATATATTATTAATCTCCGGATACAGAATGCATGCAGGCTGCTGCTGGAAACGAATAAATCTATCACAGATATTGCTTTTGAATGTGGATTTAATGACAGTAACTATTTTGGGGATTCATTTCGAAAGATAAAAGGTATATCACCACGCAAATACAGAAAAAATGAAACATTTTAGTTTGGGATGCAAAAGAAGCCTTCATTAAAAGAAGGCTTCTTTTGGCAGGTAAAGACAGGCAGGGAGGTTAGCCCATCGTTACTTCTACATTTACATCTTTCTTTTCGGCCGAGAATGGAATCGTATTTCCCTCTACCGGCTGTCCATCCACGATCATGGAAACTACACCTTTTTCTACATGATTTGGATTCTTTACGGTGATATGGTAGCTGACACCGCGGAAATCACGTTTTGCGGTAAATCCATCTAATTTGGATGGAATACAAGGATCAACAGTCAGACCATCATAATCCGGGCGGATACCAAGGATAAACTGGGAAACATCAAGGAAGGTCCATGCGGCGGTTCCTGTCAGCCAGCTATTCTTTGCCTCGCCGAAGTTCGGGGCGTCTTTTCCGGCAATCATCTGGGAGTATACATAAGGCTCTGTGCGGTGGATCTCGCTGATATCCTCAATGTATGCAGGACAGGTTCTTGTATATACCTGCCAGGCACGGTTGCCTCTGCCAATTACAGTCTCTGCGATAGAGATCCATGGGTTGTTGTGACAGAAGATACCTGCGTTTTCTTTGTATCCTGGTGGATAAGAAGAAATCTCACCAAGTTCGACGTGATATCTGTGGTAAGGCGGCTGTAACAGCACGATACCGTATTTCGTGTCGAGATATTTTTCGACGGATTCCATTGCCTTTAAGCAGCAGCCTTCCTCTAAACCGATCTCGGCTATAACACAGAAGCCCTGTGGCTCAATAAAGATCTTACCATCTTCGCATTCTTTTGAACCGATCTTATTTTTGTAATGATCGTAAGCACGCAGATACCATTCGCCATCCCAGCCGGCATCCATAACGGTTTTTTCCATCTCTGCGATTGCTTTCTCTGCAAGTTCTGCTTCCTCCGTCATGCCCTGATGGCGGCAGATTGCAGCATAATCTTTTCCGTAGCGTACAAACATACCTGCGATAAATACGGATTCAGCATTCGGGCCTTCGGAAGGACCAAAAGTCTGGAAAGATTCACCCGGCTCAGTCGAGAAGCAGTTTAAGTTGAGACAGTCGTTCCAGTCGGCACGTCCGATCAGCGGTAAATTGTGCGGTCCCAGATGTTCCATTGTATAATGGAAGGAACGGCGCAAATGCTCCATGAAAGTGGTTGCTTTGGAAGCATCGCTGTCATATGGTGTCATCTCGTCGAGAATTGTGTAATCGCCGGTCTCTTTGATATAAGCTGCAGTTGCGGCGATCAGCCATAACGGATCATCGTTAAAGCCGCTTCCGATGTCAGAGTTACCTTTTTTGGTGAGCGGCTGATACTGATGATAAGCACTTCCATCCTCGAACTGGGTAGCTGCGATATCTAAGATACGCTCTCTTGCACGGTCCGGGATCAGATGTACGAAACCAAGCAGATCCTGGCAGGAATCACGGAATCCCATACCACGGCCGATACCGGATTCAAAGTAAGATGCGGAACGGCTCATGTTAAAGGTAACCATACACTGATATTGGTGCCAGATGTTGACCATACGGTCTAACTTCTCCTCGCTGGAAGAAACAGTAAAATGGGACAGCAGTTCGTTCCAGTAATCTTTTAATTTGGCGAGTGCCGCGTCTGCTTTTTCTGCGGTATCAAAACGGGAGAGAAGTTCATCGGCACGTTTGCGGTTGATGACTCCATCCTCAGCACGTCCAACCCATTTTTCCTCTACCGGATTTTCAACATAACCAAGTACGAAAACGAAGGTCTTTGTCTCGCCCGGAGCAAGGGAAACTTCAAGGTGATGGGAACCGATCGGTGCCCAGCCGCTTGCGACAGAGTTCTTTGAAGTTCCGTTTACAACAACTTCCGGAGCAGAGTTTTCACCGTAAGCACCTAAGAACGAGTCGCGGTCTGTATCAAAACCGGCGATCGGAGCGTTGACAGCGTAAACAGCGTAATGATTTCTGCGCTCTCTGTATTCGGTCTTATGATAAAGAGCAGAACCGTGGATCTCAACCTCACCGGTGGAGAAGTTACGCTGGAAGTTGGTCATATCGTCCATTGCATTCCAAAGACAGAACTCTACATATGAGAATACAGAAAAATTACGGGTTTCATTGCTCTCATTGGTAAGGGAGAGTTTTCCGACTTCACATGTCTCACCGACCGGAACAAAAGAGGTAAGCTCTGCGGTCAGTTTATTTTTGGTTCCTTTAAATACGGAATAACCCATACCATGACGGCAGTTGTAAGCGTCCAGTTCTGTTTTGGAAGGCATCCAGCCCGGATTCCAGATCGTATCACCATCTTTAATATAGTAGTAATGTCCATTGGAATCGAGCGGTACATTATTATAACGGTATCTGGTCAGGCGGAGTAACTTTGCGTCTTTGTAGAAGCTGTAACCACCACAGGTGTTTGAGATCAGAGAAAAGAAGTTCTCGGAACCAAGGTAGTTGATCCATGGCAGTGGTGTTTTTGGAGATGTGATGACATATTCTTTGTTGGTGTCATCGAAATAACCGAATTTCATAATAAAATCCTCCATATACATAAATATTGATAAGTAACGACTTCGAAAACGATTAAGTTTTCACTTCTTAATAAAAAGTATATATTCAGAAAGAATAAAAATCAATACAAAACATTGAAAAACAGGCAAATATAGCAGATTAGACAAAAAAAATATACTTTTATGGATGAAAGCGACAATAGCTATTTTCTGATGAATAATTAAAATATTTTACGAAAACGTATAAGAATTAGATACAAAGTACTGAGATTACAGATAATTGGTCTAATATTTAATGTAAAAATGCACAAAAACTACTGCAAAAAAGTGTAAAAAGCGACGAATTGCCAAAAATCAGTTGCAATTTGCTTATGGATGACATATAGTAAAAGTACGAAAACGATTAAGAAATATTTCAGAAACAGGATTTCGTTTTCGAAGAGAAGCTGGAGGTTTCCATGGTATCATTAAAAACGATTGCAGAGAAATGTGGAGTATCTACTGCCACCGTAAGCAAGGCTTTAAATGACCAGAGAGATATCAGCGAAGAGACAAAGAGCCGTGTCAGAAAGACAGCAGAAGCACTTGGTTATTTTCCAAATGCGGCGGCGAGAGCACTAAAGACAAACCGTTCTTATAATATAGGAGTTCTCTTTGAAGAAGAGGCGGGAAGCGGTTTGACACATGAGTATTTTTCCGGAGTGCTGAATGGGTTAAAAGTTCAGTCGGAGAAACAGGGATATGACATTACATTTATCAATACCTGTTTTGAAAATCGCAAGATGTCCTATTATGAACATTGCAGATACCGGAATTTTGAAGGAGTTGCAATCGTCTGTGCCGATTTCAATGACCCGGATGTCTTAGAACTGATGAATAGTGACCTGCCGGTCGTTACGATTGATTATGTACATCATAACTGTACGGCAGTCAGTTCCAACAATATTCAGGGTATGGAAGATCTTGTAAAATATATATACGGGCAGGGACATCGGAAAATTGCATATATTCATGGGCAGCAGGCTTCTTACGTTACGAAAGACCGGCTGGCAAGTTTCTACCGGACGGTGGATGAACTTGGTCTGAAGATTCCGGATGAATACATCCGGACAGCAGATTACTTAGAGACCAGGGAGGCAGCAAAACAGACAAAAGAGCTGCTCAATTTAGAAGATCCGCCAACCTGTATCATTTATCCGGATGACACCTCTTTAATAGGAGGAAGGAACGTCATCATAGAGATGGGACTTCGGATTCCGCGGGATATTTCGATTGCAGGATATGACGGAACGAGGATGTCGCAGTTGTTACATCCTCAGCTTACGACGATCAGACAGGACACAGAGCTGATCGGGAGTGAGGCAGCCAAGCGGCTGATTGGCTCCATTGAGAAACCGAGAACAACTCTCGTAGAGAGAGTCGTTATAGAAGGGATCTTAGTTGCAGGTAAATCTGTTGGACGCATTTAAATGTAGTTGCAGCTACATGCGGACAGCATTTTTGCAGAGATGTATGCGGAGAAGCGGCAGAAGATTCCGGACTATCTGCTTTCAAAGCAGCAAAACAACAAAAACAATGGTCAAAAGACCACATATTAAGGAGGAGGGTTTTCTATGAAGAAGAAAATCGTTAGCACATTATTATGTACAGCAATGCTTGTAACCATGATGGCAGGATGCGGCGGTAATAACGCAGCAAACACCAGCACAAACAGCGGAAACAGCAGCTCAGCAGATACGGGCAGCAGTGACGCCGCAGCCACAGATGAGGCAGCACCGGCGACCGAAGCTGCAGCTTCAGATGCAAGTGCTTCAGATGAAGGAAAAGTACTTAACATCTACTGCTGGAACGAAGAGTTTAAGAGCCGTGTTACAGATCATTATCCGGGATATACTGAGGTGGATGCAACCACAGGTACGATCGGTGATGTAACTGTAAAATGGAACATTACACCAAATGATGACAATGCATATCAGAACAATCTGGATGCAACCTTATTAAAACAGGCAGATGCAGCAGCAGACGATAAGATCGATATCTTCTTGGTAGAAGCCGATTATGCATTGAAATATGTTGATACAGATTACACAATGCCGGTCGCAGATCTCGGAATCACAGACGAAGATCTGAAAGATCAGTACCAGTATACAAAAGATATTGTAACAGATTCGAACGGTGTATTAAAAGGCGTTTCATGGCAGGGATGCCCGGGTGTATTATTCTACAACCGTGAAGCTGCAAAAGAAGTATTAGGATCCGATGATCCGGCAGAAGTCCAGAAATATGTTTCTGACTGGGATACCTTCAACGCTACAGCAGAAAAGATGAAAGCTGCCGGATATCAGATGACATCTTCTGTAAATGATACATACCGTGTATATTCGAACAATGTTACTTCCAAATGGGTAGAAGACGGAAAAGTAAACATTGATGATAATATTATGAAATGGGTGGAAGACTCCAAGAAAATGGTAGATGCCGGTGAGACTGGTGTTCACGATATGTGGAGCGATGACTGGAGAAAAGGTTTCTTCCCGGACGGAAAAGTATTCTGCTACTTTGGACCAGCATGGTTAGTAAACTTCTCTATGGCTGCTGATACAGAAGGTTCTATCGGATACGAAGGAGGCTGGGGTGCTGCTGAAGGACCACAGGGCTTCTTCTGGGGTGGTACATGGATCGCTGCTGCAGCAGGTACTGATAACGCAGCAACCATCAAAGATATTATGCTTACGATGACAACCGATGCAGATGTCATGAAAGAGATCGTTGTAGATGATGATGATTTTGTAAATAACCAGATTGTAATGGAAGAGATGGCAGAGGATACAAGCTACTCCAGCAAAATTTTAGGTGGACAGAATCCACTTGAGATGTACTGTGCAGGTGTATACAGCCTCGACTTAAGCAACCTTTCTCCATATGATCAGGGATGCAATGAAGGGTTCCAGAAAGCAATGAAAAACTACTTTGAAGGTAATGCAACCTTAGAGGAAGCGCTTGATTTATTCTACAAAGGTATTACAGAGAAATATCCGGAACTTACATATTAAGGAAACATTATGTGATTGCCCGAGTGGCAATTAAGAAGATAGGATTGCGAAAAATGAACAACCATAGAGGATGTTGATTTTCCGCAATCCTGATATTTGAAATTGATGCTTCACGATTTGTGAATATACCGGGATAAAGGAGGCACAGGCGTTATGAAGAAAAGTGGAGGAAAAGCGGTCAGATATAATAAATGGGGCTACATATTTCTGATTCCATTTATCGTTGTATTTGTAATATTTCAGCTGGTACCGTTAGTAAACACCATTTATAACAGTTTCTTCGAAAATTATATGTCCGGTTTAACACAGGTTGGACCGACATTTGTTGGATTAGATAATTACAAGGCATTATTCAGTGGTGGAGATATCTGGACATATTTTAAGAACACGATGGTTCTTTGGATCATGTGCTTCATACCACAGATTTTCCTCTCCCTTTTATTAGGTGCATGGTTTTCCGATGTCCGTCTGAAATTAAAAGGGTCCAGATTCTTCAAAACTGTAATTTATCTGCCGAACCTGATTATGGCATCTGCATTTTCTATGTTGTTCTTCACACTCTTTTCAGATGGTGGACCAATCAACTCCCTGCTGATGCAGATCGGATTTATCTCAGAACCTTATAAATTTTTATCACATGCAGGAAGTGCCAGAGGCCTGATCGCCATGATGAACTGCCTGATGTGGTT
>OGDX01001681.1_pt1 | contig 10423 bp, 9 predicted proteins | sample 1570461 | NCBI WGS metagenome assembly OGDX01 (sample SAMEA2582172, study PRJEB24529) | metagenome
AATAATATATAATGGCCCACCAACAGAAGGGCAAACCTATTATCAAGAAGAAATTGGATTATATACCGATGCCTATATTATTGATTTGAAAGAAATGGAAATACCAAATAGACAAGTTGGTATATATCTAGCAACAGCCATTAATAAATCCATACATAATCTTGCTAAAAAAAAGTATTCAAGAGGTAATAAGGCAACATGGGAAAGTAAAGTTGAAAACGATGAGATATATTTACCCGTTGATAGTAATGAAAATATTGATTGGAAATATATGGAACATTTCATTTCTGCACTAGAAAAACAATCTTTAAAACGAGTTCTTAGTTACAAAAAGCTCAAACGCTTATAACGTATAAAAAGCCACAATTCCGGCAGCAATGCTCCCAACGATTGTGGCTTTTTATGTTCAAAGTTTTGTATGTGTGCCATCGCTTAGTAGTCAGTTACTACGAAGGATTTCTCCCAACACCTTTGCCTTTATCCCACTTCCAGCCATGAGCCTTAGTAGTCTAAACCGTAGTAATTCTAAGGCTTTCCGCCATATTCTGCCCTGTATTGCCCCAGTCTGCAAAGGTATGCATTATCATAAAACTGGAGTGCCGTGGCAAATGAATAATATTTTTATCATATATCTAAAACCTCTCTAAACGCTTGATTTTACTGTATTTTCGGCACTTACAACAATTCTGCAATATTTCTGTGATAGTGCTTTTGTTCACATTTTCAGCATAATTTGGAATAACTTTGCATAACTTTTCCTTCATTTGGGCTAAATTCTGGACTATTTTCATACCTTTTAGCCCACGACCTTTTTCATCTCTACTAAGGCATCCTCAAACTGTAAATGAGTATATGTATTAAGGGTAACTCCTATATCTGAATGTCCCATTATATATTGTAATGTTTTTGGGTTCATACCAGACTTTGCCATATTAGAGCAGAAGGTGTGTCTGCATACATGAGGTGTAATACACGGCATCTTTGATGGTTCTTGACAATACTTCTATCAGCTTACTCTGGCACACTGTGTCAAAGAACTTTTCCAAGTCCATATCTACCACATATACATAGCCATCGTTTACGTTCTTTTGGCATTGCCTGAGGGCATCGTGTGCTCCTCTTTTCGGTCTAAAACCAAAACTATTCTCCGAGAATTGCTTCTCAAAGATTGGCGATAGTTCCTGCGCTATTGCCTGTTGAATTACTCTGTCGACAACAGTGGGAACTCCTAACTTTCGAAATCTGTCCAGTTAATTGTAACCTATCCAACTACTAACTTTACTACTAACAGGTAGTAACAACATGCTCCATCTTGCACCATTTTGCCAAGATGCCACCTAAATCACACATTTCACAAATCCCCGAAATCCCTTGCAAACAAGGGCATTCCGGGGCAAATCAAGGAGAAATAAAACAATGATAAAAATACTTTTCATCTGCCACGGTAGTGTTTAATGGATGTCGTGAAAGCCTTGATTTTATTGAATTTCTTGAGGATAAACCAATAATTTACACCTTATTTATACCTTTGGAAGACCGGATCGGAATAATAGAGAAATAAAGAAATAGATAAATATAACAGGAAGCAATTTTGTCATATTGGAAATAATTAAAATTTGCTGAACCGTGTTGATTTTATTGATTGAGTATAATAAAAGTAAGAACAGAAACTTCCATGTTTGAAGCGGTTACCAGAATTGACAAAGAAATGCAAGTTAGCCAATCCGGTAGTCCAGCATATTTTTTCATTGTCACCCGACGTTTTTACAAAACATATACTTATTCCGCTTGATGCGTCATTCTTGTTCTGAAAACAGGAACAGAATCCTTACAGCGACTGTAAGTGTTATTTATTGTGCTTCTGTGCTATCATTTACCCAGAAATGGATAGGAGGCATTCACATGAAACCAATTTTGAATATTGAAAATCTTACCAAAGTCTATGGGACGTTGCCAAACCAGACGAGAGCACTGAACGGAATCACTTTTCAGGTCATGCCGGGAGAGTTTCTCGGTATTATGGGAAGCAGTGGTTCCGGCAAATCCACGCTTCTCAACTGTATTGCAACTGTGATTCAGCCTACAGGTGGAAGCATTCAGGTGGAGGGAGATACTCTGCAATCCCTCAAGGAAAAGGCTCTTGCCGAGTACCGTGGCAAAAAAGTTGGTTATCTATTCCAGAACTTTGAATTGCTGGACAACCTGACTGGCAGGGAAAACATCCTGCTCCCGACTTCCTTGCATGGGGTATCCGAAGCAGAAAGCAGCCAGCGGCTGAAGCAGTTGGCTGACTATCTGGAAATCACTGATGTTCTGGATAAGTTTCCGTCCAAGATGTCCGGTGGCCAGCGTCAGCGTGTTGCGGCAGCAAGGGCTCTGATCTTACATCCCCAAATGATCCTTGCCGATGAACCGACGGGTGCGCTGGATTCTAAGAACGCAAGAAGTCTTATGGAGAAGCTGTCCGGCCTGAATCGTGACGAACAAGCTACGATCCTGATGGTAACCCATGATTCCAATGCCGCCAGCTTCTGTAAGCGCATCCTGTTCATCCAGGATGGCGTGATCTTTCATGAGCTTCGGCGTGGAGACGAAAGCCAGCAGGAGTTCTACGGGCGCATCCTGAAGGTGATGGCGCAACTGGGAGGGGGCAGCGCAAATGTTCTCTAATCTCATTCTTCGGAACAGTCGCCGCAGCCGAAAGGAAAACGGTCTGTTTTTCAGCTCCCTGGTGATTTCTATTGTTGCATTTTACATGATTCTTTCCATCTCCACTCAAGATGTGATGCTCTTTTTGCAGAAAATGGAGAGTGACGCAGTTGACAAACTCCTGCTTCTGATTCCTGCGTTTTATGGGATGACCCTCGGTATTCTGTTCTTTTTGATCTATTTTGCCTGCAAGTATCAGTTCGAGCGCAGACGGCATGAGTTTGGTGTTTATCTAATGTTGGGGATGCGTAGAAGTAAACTGTTTGGTATGCTTCTGGCGGAAGATTTCCTGACCAGTATTCTTGCCATGCTCATAGGCTTACCTGTGGCTGTGGTGCTTTCAGAAATTGTCAGTCTTGTCACCGCCAAGCTGGTAGGCATGGGGATCATCGGTCATCAGTTTTCTTTATCCTGGTCTGCAATTGAATGGACGCTGGCAGGATTTCTGGCAATTAAGCTGACGGCACTTCTGATTTTGAGTGGACGAATCAGCCGCCAGGAGATCGGTACTTTGCTATCCCAGCCAACGAACCGCCCCAAAAAGCAAATGCCATCTGTTATCTATGGACTGGCTGCTATATGCGGAAGTGTGATGTTGGCAGTGGCTTACTACATGGCGATTCAGGGAATTGCATGGACAAAGGTAAGTATGATGGGACTGACTTTGCTGTTGGGCATAGTTGGTACGATGCTGCTTTTCTATGGGATGCGTGCGCTGATTGCTTTGATTGTTAAGAAAGGAAAAGGAAATAAGCAGCTTCATGTATTTACCTTCCGGCAGATTCAGGAGAATGTCATTCATCAGTCAAACTCCATGGCCATCAGCTCCCTGCTGATTCTGGCGGCGCTGTGTTGTTTTGGTGCGGGCGTAGGAATTGCAGGAACGAATAACCTGTCTTCTGGCCATGTAATCGACTATACTTTTGAAGATCATACTGCAGAAGATTCATCGCAGGTTCTTCCGAATATAAAGGCAGTCCTGAAAGAAAACAGTTTGGAAAATCAATTTTCAGAGCTTTTTGAAATGAGGGTTGGGCGTATTCGCACCACAGAAGATTATGATAATGCCTACAGCATGGACGCTGTTATGGACTCTCTTCGGAGCCTGCCCCAGTCGGAAGACCGGGATGTCCTTCTGAACAATCTTGGTTATGCCACATACCCATATTTGATTTGTTTATCGGACTATAATCGTTTGTTGGAATTGTCCGGCAATCCGGCTCTCCAATTAGGCGAAAAGGAGGCCGCTGTCTATATTGATACAGAGTTTACTACGGTAAGCCGTACCGCAATGCTGAACCAAGTATTGGCCGGACAGCCCAAGGTGGAACTGGATGGTAGTCCGATTCATCTTACAGGAGAGGTTCAGTCTGTGAATTTGGTCACGGACCGTTCTATAACCTTGTCCTTTGCATTGATTCTTCCGGATGAAGCATTCCTATATTATAGTCAGGGAATGTATGATACCTATGTCAATGCGGTGCTCAGTGAGCAAGCTCTGAATGGAAATAGCCTTATGACTGCATATTTGGATTTGAACGAGAAGCTGGACGAAACTGGCATTGAATATGAAAGCTATCTTCAGAATATGGGTCGTCAGCTTTTCTACACCATAGCATCCAGTTATATTACCCTCTATCTTGCGATTGTTTTCCTGGTAGTTGCCAACACCATCGTGGGTGTTCAGTTCCTGATGAGTCAGCAGAAAACCGGGCGCAGATACCAGACTCTGATCCGCCTGGGAGCTACTTACGAAACCCTTTGCCAGTCTGCTGGAAAGCAAATTACCTGGTTTATGGGACTTCCTGTATTGGTTGCGGCTGTCAGCAGTTTGTTTGGAGTCAGGGCGTTATTTACAGGGATACTCTCGTCCCGAACCCGTGGGACAGTGGCTGAAATGATGTTTGTATCTGCTGCTATGATTTTGCTGCTTTGCGTGATAGAATATATTTATATGAGAGTGGTCAAGCGCTCCAGTGATCGGTATTTGCTGACACTGATGCAGCCACAGAGAGAAGAATAATTTGGAAGGAGGTGCTGTCGTGAAAAGAATTGCTGTTGTGGAAGATGAAGTCTATATGCGGGAAGAACTCTGCAATATGCTCCAAAAGGACGGGTATCTTGCGGAGGCAATCACCGAGTTGGAAGATGCCGCTCGGCTTCTGGCAGCCCTCCGTCCTGACCTTGTGATCTTAGACCTGAATTTGCCGGAGATCAGTGGCTTTCAAATCTGCCAGGAACTAAAGAATAAAACCGCTATCCCCGTCCTGGTACTGACTTCCAGAGATCAGGTAAAGGATGAACTGCAAGCGTTCCACTTGGGTGCCGATGAATATTTGACGAAGCCGTGCAGAAAAGATCGACTTCTTGCCAGGGTATCCAATATTCTCAAAAGGTATGAAGGCCGTACCAATCTCATAGAGGGACCAGATTTCCTGTTAGACCAGCAGACCTACACGCTTTATATTCATAATACCTCTGTCGTGCTTCCAAAAAATCAGGGAAAACTGTTGGTTGCTCTTTTGTCCGGCGGCGATGCTCTGGTCACGACGGAGCAACTTTGCATAGCACTATGGGGAACCACGGAATACATAGACGAAAATGCCTTGCAGGTTAATCTGACCAGGCTGAAAAAGACGATGTCCGGTCTTGAGATGAAGCAGCGAATCGTTGCGGTTCGTGGGATGGGCTATCGTCTGGAAACGGGGGTGGCTCCATGAAGCGGCTTTGGCGCATGATAGAACGGTACTACCCCTGGCTGCTGTTGCTGTTGGGCGTGGATTGCTTTTGTGCTATCATTCTTTGGATTTCTGACATTCAGGCATTTCAAACCTTGATTGGGTTACTAGTTCTGGCAAGCCTCTTTTTGTTTTCAGCGATTCTGTTTGTACTAAACAAGCGGGAGACCACCTGCCGAGAGCTGTTCCGGGATTTCCTCAGTGATCCTACCATCTGCAACGAGGAACGGCTGCTCAGTGCCATCAGCCAGGAAGAAGGAGAATCTATCCGGCTTCTGGCATCAGTTTTACAGGAACACAAAACTGAGAGTAACAGTATGGCAGATGCCCTACAGGACTATGAAGAATATGTGGAGGGCTGGGCACATGAAGCGAAAACGCCCCTATCGTTGTTGACCATGCTCCTGGATAATCGGAGCAACGAAATGTCTCCTCCCCTGCAAGCAAAACTGGATTATGTCCGCAGTCAGCTTCAGGAGGATGTCACTCAGATGTTATACTATGCCCGGTTAAAGAGCAGTACAAAGGATTATCAGTTTAAGGATATCAATTTGAATGACTGCTTGGGGGAAGTTCTGGAGGACTATGCCCCACTTCTGGAAGAAAAGCAGTTTGTAATTATCAATAAACTGCAATCTGAAACAGTCTATACAGACCGTAGAGGGCTTCAGTTTATGTTGGGACAGATCGTGAGCAATGCCATAAAATATAGCAGCGATAGTCCCATGCTAACAATCTCTATGATACATTCGGAGATCGCAGATGTCCTTTCAGTTGAGGATAATGGCATCGGTGTAAAAAAATATGATCTGCCGTATATTTTTCAAAAGGGCTTTACCGGGGATTCTACTGACAGCAGAAAGAAAGCTACCGGTATAGGGCTTTACCTGGTTAAGAAGATGGCTGACGATCTAAACCTTCGTCTGGAAGCTGCTTCCCCGTGGGAAAAGGGCTTTAAGATAGTCATCTTCTTTCCAAAATTGAAATCCAACGGAGAAAAATAATATAAGCAAAAAACGGGGCTGTAAAATAAGTCTCTGCTAAAGAAACGCTAGTTCCGACAAATGCTGGTTCTGGCGTTTCTTTACATTAATATATGTTTTTTGAAAATCGTCACTGTTTTATGTAAAAAGGGTACACTTAATAAGCTTGGATAGATTTCTTCTGTACGTCCATATTTTTTATATCTTACATGTTGTTTTCGTTTGAAAAGAAATTTACGTCCATTAGGGCATATAGGATTTCCGTTCTCATCTCTTATATAGTTTACAGCACGATAAGGATTCGTGTGATGTTTTTTATCTGCCGTTTCTTTTTTGTACATGGTAAATATCATTAAATTTTTCCATTAAAGGTACAAAGCATTCCATGCCTTGTCTTCCATAAAATCAATTCTACGTTAAAAACATACCGTCTAGACAGCTATTTTTTAAGCTATCATTTGAAAGACATATATAATATATAGGCTCAAATGGTGAAAGTGCCCATTTGGGCCTATTATTGTATGAATTCATACGTTACAACCAGAGCAAGATCCACCCGTGTATTACAGTATTGTCATTTTGACAATATTGTATTACTTACGAGTGGCAGACTTGATGGGGATTACGTCCCCATACCCACGTGAAAATATAATTGCTGGCAATTACACTTTAGCAGATATGCAGGCATATCTGAATAAGCGTCATAGACAACAAAATAAGGAAATTTTGATAAGGCATTCACCTGGAATAGGTGAGTGTTTTTTTGTTTTCAAATATTCAATTAATCAAAAAAATTAAAAAAATTTCATTAGGGGGCTGTAAAAATGCCTCTCAGCGTTTCGTTTTATGTAAGGGTATTTTGGACAGGAAAAATTTAAAAAATTTTTATCAAGAACCTGTATTTATGCCCTTCATCTTTTGAATATGTGTAAGGACATTTTTTGAGCCGGCATAAAAATGATTTTTACAACAATTAGAAACAGAAACGAGGTGAGAAAAGAATGAAATATGAATACATGAAGGAGTCAGAGCAGATGCTTCAGTACTTCCAGTTTCCGAAGTTTTTGCTCAAACTGCGCATTTCCCAAACTGCAAAATTTCTTTATATGATTTTGTATGACCGGGCACGGATATCGAGAAAGAATAGCTGGATAGACAAGTATGGAAATGTTTATCTGATTTTTCCGATAGAGGAATTGTCTGCTCAAATCGGCAAATGTAAATCTTCTGTAAAAACAGCATTGAAGGAATTAGATGATGTGGGACTATTGGTTCGCAGATCTGGTGGTTTTTCAAAACCCAATCATTTATATGTAAAAATTCCATCTGATGAGATTGGTTTACAGCTGGTTGAGAATAAGGCGGTTGAAAAGATGGTTGCAACAGAGTCGGAAAAGCAACCTTCATCTGGTCGTAAAAATGGCTGTGCAGGAGTCGGAAATGTGGCACCTAGTAAAGTAACTGAGAAATATAAAAGAAATAAATATCATGAAGTAAATTATTGCTATGGGGAAGGAGAGAGTTTGTGATGAGAGAAGAAGATACTGTATGTGTAGGCAGTGATGGTTTGCAATACTGTAAAGTCTGTGGGGAAGCGAAAGAAGCATTTTTTCCTGAGGGTGGATTTATGGGGATGAAGAAACATTCCAGGCAATGTGCCTGTGACAGAAAAGCGTATGAAGAAGAACAAAAATATTTTAAAGACAAAGAGCACCGGGAATTAGTCAGCAGAAATACGAGCATCTGTTTTGACGAGAGCAGAATGGAAGAGTGGACATTTGAGAATGCAGATATGTCAGATGCGGTAATGCATAAGGCAAAAAAATATGTTGATAACTGGGAGGAAATGAAAAGAAATCATATAGGCTGTTTGTTCTGGGGACCGGTTGGTACCGGGAAAAGTTTTATTGCGGGGTGCATTGCCAATGAACTTCTTAAGCAAGAAGTAATGGTAAAGATGACAAATTTCAATACCATTATTGATGATATATTTCCACTGGCAGACAAAACGGAATATATCAATGCATTGGCGTCTTATCAGCTTTTGATTATTGATGATCTTGGAGTGGAACGAAATTCAGAATATGCGTTAGGAATTATTTTTAGCGTCATAGATCGAAGAATCCGTTCAGGACGACCTTTGATCATTACGACCAATCTTCCGCTGAAAGAAATAAAAAACGAGACCATGTTAGATAAAAGACGTATCTATGACCGTATTTTAGAAATGTGTACGCCTATGTATGTTGGAGGCACAAGTAAGAGAGAAGTGATTGCAAGTATGAAAATGGAGAAAGCGAAAACGTTGTTGAATACAAACAGAGGGGAGGAGGACTGCGAATGAATCATACAGAAAAAACAATACCTGTTTGGGAGAAATATTCTTTAAATGTATCCGAAGCAGCAGAATATTACGGAATTGGAGAAAAGAGATTGAGACAAATCGCAGGTGAAAATGAGGGAGCGGATTTCATTTTGGAAGTAGGTTCTCATATTCGATTCAAAAGGAAATTGTTTGAAGATTATCTGGATACAGCCAGCACAGTTTAAGTGACAGAATAGAAGAAATAGTAATGAAAATAATATTCATTTTATCTTAGCGAAGGAAAGGTCTTGTGGTATAATGAATAAACCGAGACGGTCTTCCAAGTTAAATGAACATTTGATGAAGGAGACTAAAATATTATGAGTGAAAAAAGGAGAGATCATAGAGGACGTATATTACACAATGGAGAAATACAGTTATCTGATGGCAGATATCGATTTAAGTATGTCGATGAGATGGGAAAGGAGCGCTGCGTATATAGCTGGCGCTTAGACCATAACGATGCAACTCCGAAAGGAAAGCGCCGTACTTTGTCGCTTCGGGAGATGGAGAAGAAAATCCAGGCAGACCATTTTGAGCAGATTGCAACAAATGGCGGAAATATGACGGTACTGGAACTGGTTGAAAAATATACATCAACAAAAACCGGTGTCAGACCTACTACAGTTGCAGGATACGGAACAGTTATCAATTTATTGAAGAAAGATCCATTTGGAAAAAGAAGGATTGATACGGTTCGGATTTCGGATGCAAAATGTTGGCTGATACATCTTCAGCAGGTAGAAAAGAAAAGCTATAGTTCCATCCATTCAATCCGAGGAGTTCTTCGTCCGGCATTTCAGTTGGCAGTGGATGATGACCTGATCAGGAAAAATCCATTTCAGTTTCAGCTAATGGAAGTGGTTGTGAATGACAGTGTGACAAGAGAGGCAATCAGCAGAGCACAGGAACGAAAGTTTCTACGGTTTGTGAAGGAGGATCCTCATTTTTGCAGATATTATGAGGGAATCTACATATTATTTAAAACAGGCCTTCGCATCTCGGAATTTTGTGGTTTGACGATTTCTGATATTGATTTCAAGGAGCATACGATCAACATCGATCATCAATTGCAGAAAAAATCAAAAATCGGATATTATATTCAAGAACCAAAGCCAACCAGCGGAACAAAGCAGGAGACTGCTACCACTACAGGGCAGACAACCTATGCCGGAGTATATACCATTCCACTTAAAGCAGCGGTTAATCTGAAGCCTGGGACAAGCTATTCGGTTGTAGTGACTACTGATACACCTGCCGTTGACCTTGAGGCAGCGATGATCGGAGATGTAAATTATAATAATGAAATGGTGTGGGAGAATCATGCGTCAAGTGATAATACGGCAAGCTATTATTTCTATGGTACAGGATTGGCATATTAACGCTAAGGAAAAAGCTGGCTTTGGCCTGGTAATTTCTGTATTAAAGCATTTACCGCCAATAATGTAGAAAAAGATTCTGAGAAGCTTGTTGGCAGAAGCCTTACTTTAAAAGATAATATTGATATGAACTACTATATGGAGCTTCCTGAAAGTATCAAATCAAACAGCAACGCATATATGGAGTTTACGGTGAATAATAGCCAGCCATATAAGGTCAGCGTAAACGATGCAATCCCTGTTGAGAAA
>OGDX01001697.1_pt1 | contig 10278 bp, 8 predicted proteins | sample 1570461 | NCBI WGS metagenome assembly OGDX01 (sample SAMEA2582172, study PRJEB24529) | metagenome
CCTCGACAACTGCTTTGCGCAGTGCTCCGAGTGTCATCTGCTCAAGTTCTTCGAACGGTGCACCTTCTTTTTCTTTCTTTAAGTACTCGCGGGTCATTTTGTTACGAATAACGCGAATCGGATGGCCTGTGGACATGCCGGTCACTTCACTGTCAATATCTTTTGCTTTGACCACGCGCTGCTTGTAATTTTCATGAACCGTGGATTCTTTTGCAACAACAAAACGGGTTCCCATCTGTACTGCCTCTGCGCCAAGCATCATAGCTGCCGCAAATCCACGTCCATCTGCAATTCCACCGGCTGCAATGACCGGAATGGATACCGCATCTACTACCTGTGGTACGAGTGTCATCGTCGTCTGGGCACCGATGTGTCCACCGGACTCCATTCCCTCAGCGACCAGTGCATCCGCACCGCCACGCTCCATCAGCTTTGCCAATGCCACGCTTGCCACAACCGGGATCACTTTGATTTTGGCTTCTTTCCACATGCTCATATATTTGGCCGGATTGCCGGCGCCGGTTGTTACTACCTTAACGCCTTCCTCCACAATTACTTTTGCAATCTCATCCGCTTCCGGATTCATCAGCATGAGATTTACTCCAAACGGCTTGTCGGTTTCTTTTTTTGCTGCCTGAATCTGCTCACGCACCCAGGAAGCCGGTGCTCCACCTGCTCCGATGATGCCAAGTCCGCCGGCATTGGATACCGCACTGGCCAGTTCATGTGTTGCGACCCATGCCATACCGCCCTGAATGATCGGATATTCGATTCCCAGAAGCTCTGTCACTCTTGTTTTCATAGCTTATGCCTCAACACCCTTATTTTTCATATAATCAATGACATCCTGAACGGTAAGGATCTTCTCTAAATCCTCAGAAGGAATCTCTACACCGTACTCTTCTTCCAAAGCCATAACCAGCTCAAACAGATCTAAGGAATCTGCCTCAAGATCCTCTTTGAAACGGGACTCTGCGGTGATAGAATCTGCGTCTACGTTTAACTGGTCTGCAATGATTTCTTTTAACTTTTCTAACATAATGGGTTCTCCTTTTACTGTCTTCAATTTTGTTTGATTATGAAATAGTTTGATTGTCAAACAGTTTCTTAGTCAAAGTATATGCAAAGATAGTTTGATTGTCAAGATATTTTTTCAACAGGGTAATGATAAAAGAGTACAAAAAAGCACAGCAAACACTTTCTTCCTACACGAAAATGTCTGCTGTGCATATGGTTCTGTTTTTTGAACTTATCCGATAATGAGTTGCATTGCCCCGTATATTCCGGCATCATTGCCAAGCTGTGCCAGTTCAAAGCGGGTATCACGACATGCATGGAAGCAGCTTTCCTTAAAGTGCTTCTGGATCGTATCGATTAAAATCTGTCCGGCTTTGGACACACCACCACCGATCACGATAACTTCCGGATTGGTCACGCAGGCAATATTCGAAAGGGTTGACCCTAAAATTTCTCCTACTTCATCTACCAGTCCGAGTGCTATTTCATCGCCTTCTTTTGCCACATCAAAAATGTCTTTTGCAGTAATATCTTTATAATCACGAAGCTTTGTCGCATCCTGTGTTTTGGCAAGTTTACGTTTTGCCATGCGTACAATACCGGTTGCCGAAGTATACTGTTCCAGACATCCATACTGCCCACAGTTACAAGGCTCGATCTCATCATGGTTTACGGTAATATGTCCAATTTCTCCGCCTGCACCGTTATATCCGGCAACCACATGACCGTCTACAATGATTCCACCGCCGACACCGGTTCCAAGTGTTACCATAATGACATCCTTAGAGCCCTTTGCTCCACCCTGCCACATTTCGCCTAAAGCGGCAACATTTGCGTCATTTCCGACTTTGATCGTTAATCCGGTCAGGTTGCCTAACTCTTCTGCAACGTTTACCACGCCCCAGCCAAGATTTACACAGCGGTGTACCACGCCCTGGCTGTCAACCGGTCCCGGAACTCCGATTCCGATTCCCTGCACATCATCCTTGCTGATCGCTTCCTGTGCCAGCTTGTTGTCCACTGCCTTTGCGACATCGGAAAGGATCGACTCACCATTATTTTCTGTATTGGTCTTAATTTCCCATTTGTCTAACAGTGTTCCGTTTGTGTCAAAAAATCCAATCTTACAGGTTGTACCCCCGATATCAACTCCAAATGCGTATTTCTTCATGATTTTTCTCCCTGATTTCCCTATATTTTCTGCGTCTATGTACCCACCATAGTTTTGCCTGCATTATCTTAATGATAACGTTTCCATTTTTATCTGTCAATTGTATTCTATGGCATATTTTGCTTTATTTTTAACCAACCGGTATCTCTCCAACCGGTGTCTCTTCTTCCGGCGTCTCTTCTTCCGGAGTTTCCTCCGCCGGATTATCTTCAGGCTGTCCGCTCCCGCTCTCCTGCTGCTGGAGCAGATCATCCGAAATTCTTGCATATGGCAGAAATTCGAGCGGCTCCAGTCCCTCATGCGCCTTGCTCATAAATGACTGCCATATTTTTCCCGGATAAGTGTTTCCCATTAATCCCTGCAATTTTTTTGGCATGTCATAGCCTACCCAGACACTTGTAGTATAATATCTCGTATAGCCGACAAACCATCCGTCTTTCTGATCGTTTGTCGTTCCTGTCTTTCCCGCACACGGCATATCTCCAAGGTCAAGTCCTTTTCCGGTTCCGTTTGTGATGACGCCTTTTAAAACATCCGTCATCATGCGCGCCGCATTTTTCTTATAGATCAAAACCGGGTTCTGCCCCGAATTATATAAAACTGTTCCGTTTCCATCCTCGATCTTCACGATACAGGTTGGTGTGCGGTAATATCCGTCATTCTCGATCGTTGCAAAACCGGATGCCATCTCTAACGCAGAGACACCGTTCGTGAAACCGCCCAGTGCCGTTGCAAGCCTGTAATCAGACGGACTGATCCTGGAAAAATTCATCGCCTTAAGATAAGACAATCCTTTATCCGGCGTGAGCTGGTCATATAACTTCCATGCGATCGTATTGACGGATTTTTCCACCGCAGTGCGGACCGTAATCTCTCCGAGATATGTGCCGTTGGCATTCCTTGGTCCATCCTCGATCGGCTCATCGACCACGATTGAATCCGGCGTATAGCTCTGCTCAAAACTTGGTGTATACACGGTCAGCGGTTTTATCGCACTACCCGGCTGCCTGAAACTCTGATAGGCACGGTTTAAGGTATAACCCGGAAATTCCTGACTTCGCCCGCCCACGACCGCACGCACATATCCGTTATCATTATCGATACAGACCGCAGACGCCTGCAGTTCATAAACACCCTCGTCATTTACCCCGGTATAGCCGGAAAGCGTATCATTCACCGACTGCTGCAATCCGTCCTGCATTGACAGGTCAATGGATGTGTAAATGCGGTATCCGCCGGTATAAAGTTTTTTCTGGCATTCACTATAGAGCGCACTGTAAGTGTCCTCATATGCCTGCTGCTCCTCATCTGTCTTAAAATCCTCATGGAAAACAAACCCTTGCTGCTCCATCAGCGCCCTTGTCGCACAGTAGTAGGTGTATGTCTCAACGTAATCATTTTTTGCAAGTGCCTGTGGACGGTTCAATGTGATCTGCTCCGCAACCGCCTGCGCGTAATCCATCTGTGAGATTTTGCCGTCATCGAGCATATTTTTCAAAATACGGTCACGTCGGGAAACGGTGTTGTCTTTGTTTGTCACCGGATCATAGAGCGTCGGGTTATTCGGAATTGCACACAAAAAAGCAATCTGGGACAGAGAAAGACTTTCCACATCACGGTCGAAATATCCTCTCGCCGCAGACTGGATCCCGTAATATCCGTTTCCAAAATAAATATTATTTAAATAGAACTCCAAAATCTGATCCTTGGAATATTTGTTTTCGAGTTCCGTTGCAATATACATCTCTTCCACTTTTCGCTGCCACGTCTTTTCCTGTGACAGAAAAATATTCCGGGCCAGCTGCATGGTGATCGTACTTCCACCCTGCTTCACTTCACCATTTTGTACCATCGCCTTTACTGCACGGAGCAATGCACGGTAATCAATTCCATGATGCCTGAAAAACTTTTTATCTTCGATACTGACAATGGCAGTCACTGCATCCACCGGCATCTCCTCAATGGAAACGTAATAGGAATCTTTTTCCCCTTTCAGGGTGGAGATCACGCTTCCATCCGATGCATAGACAATGCTGGTCTGATTTGCCTTAAAAGTATCCACATCCGACTGTCTGACAAGCCGCACTGCCTCCTGCTTTAATTCCTCAACCTGTTTTCCATAACCGCCGTAAAAATAGTAGGCAGCCGCTGTGAGCACCAGTACCAGAAGTACAAGCTGTATGCGGAAAAAGTGCCAGAATAGCCGGTGTTTTTTCTTTTTCTTTGTTTTTGACATCATGCACTCCTTTCTGGCTCTGTCATTGTTTTTCTAATAAAATCTGCTTTTTCTAACATTAATCTTTCCAGATTTCTCCATGGATATGCATGATCTGTCGTAACGATTTCATAGTTTCAAAGATATCATTTATCCTTTAAAAATTCAGGTCGATCTCGATTCCTTTCAGATCCTCGTTCACGAGATTCTTCTCTTTGAGAATCTTCTGGATGTTTTTCTGTGCCTCATCCATTTTACTCGTGTTCTGTTTCTGCATGGAAACATCCTGTTCGAGCTGATCGGCATTCTGCTGTCCCTCGATGATCTCTTCCTGATTTTTGCGCTTCTCTTGTGCCTCTTCGATCTGCTTATCCTGTTCTTCCTTCTTGTCTGCCGCTTCCTCTGCCTTCTCTTTCTCTTCCTCGACCTTCTCATCGGCATTGTTTTTGCCTTCCTCAATTAGCATTCCGAGGATCTCTTTATTGGCAGAATCCATAATCTCATCTGCGGCATCCGATGCTTTTTCCATATCTCTGGACTTTAACTGCTCTAACGTGGCATCCGAAATAGACGCAGTGAGCGCATTGACCTCAAACTGTTTGCGGTCTGCCTCCACGCTGACCTGCCCTTTCATGCTGTTTAAGTTCAGAACTTTCTTCTGGTACTCCGTGAGCGGTGCATTCTGCAGTTCCTTCAATCTGGAGAGCTCTTCGTCTGAAAACTGGTCATAGGAAGAACCGTTCATATTATTCTGGTACTTTTCCAAAAGCTCTAAATCTTTCTGTTCCTGCGATCCGTCTGCCACACCATACTCTTCCTGCAAAGATTTTTTGGTATTCTCGATATCTTTCATTTTGGCACGAATCTCATTCATCTCGGATACTTTGGACTGCTTTAACCCCTCCATATCCGCAATGCTGTCAGCGGATTTATTGTCACTTTTCCATGCATCACTGACCACTTTTAATGCCTGTTTTTTCGCATTGTTTCTGCGCGCCTCGATCTGGCTCTGTGTGTCATTTTTACGCAGAAAACCTCCTGCGTTGACGGATTTTACGACATCCTGATGTCCTTTTTTCTCAGCAGCTTTCTGTGCCGCTGCCTGATCCACTCCACTCTGGTTTGCCCTGATTGCAATTGACATAAACTCATTCCCCCTGTAAAAACGTTTCTATGCAGATTATTATGAAACTCCTCACGAATTTCTTTGAATTGCCCGAAAATTTTTATAAACAATAGAATGCACGCTCCGCGAACACTCTGTTGTCATGAATTAGATATCGGCTTTTTTCATGTTTTCTTTAATGATACGCTTCCATCTCAATCAGGTTGTAATCGAGCTTCATTTTCTTTAGCATTTCCACTTCGCGTTTCTGGCAGGTAAAAAGGAATATCTGGTTTTGTAAGGTCGAAAGTGTCTGCAAGGTCTGCGCCAGACGATCGTCATCATACATGGCAAACGCTTCATCCAATAAGATTGGAAGCGGTTCTTCCTTCGTCACAACTTTTCCCACCGCAAGGCGCAGCGCCAGATAAATCTGCTCCAACGTGCCACGGCTTAATAGCCCTGGCCTGACTTCCCTTCCCTCTGTCAGAATCTGCAGTTGCCCCTGCTCATCGAGCCTTACACTGTCATAAGCTCCTGTTGTAAATAAGGACACATATCTGGAAACCTCCGCATTCAGTTCATCCTGCATATCCTCATAAAAAGATTTGGAAATCCTTGTGATTTCCTGCGCCGCAAGCTCCAATGCCTGAATCTCTTCCGCCCTTTGACGCTCTGCCTCACCCTGCACACTCTGCCTTGTGATCTCTTCCTCCAGATTAAAAAGACGGTTTTCCTTTTCCCGCAGAGAATCCTTCCACTCAGTAAGCATCTGGTCTGCCAGCCGTTTCTTTTGCTGCATCTGTGCTTCCATCACTTCCTGCTCACGCAGTTTCCTTAATTGCTCCGCCTGCATGGATGCCGCTTGGAGTCTGGCACGGTTTTGATTCTTTTTGTACTGCCGGATTGCAGAAAATAATGCGATTGCAAGAGCTGCAAGTTCTCCTGCCCAGAAAAGGGCTGGTGTTATGTAAACCTTAAGAATGAATAATAATATTGTGATGAGGATTGCAACGAAGGACAGGATATAACCGGTTTTTTCGGTACTGCCGGTCTGCTCATGGTACTTGGCATGCATTCCACTCTCATCGTCTGCATAATGCGCTTCATATTCCTGATTCTCTCTGGAATTTCTGCTTATATTCTCCATGCTGCTTCCAGTTCCAAACTCCCTTTGCATCGCTTCATACTTTTCTATGGACGCACGTATCCCTTCACATTCCTGTTCGAGCAGGTTCTTCTCCAATCGAAGCTCCTTAAGACGCGCCTCCCGCTCCTCATCTGCCCTTCTCTGCTCCTGCTGCAATTCCCGCTTTCTGGCATTGAGCGAAGCAGCTGCCTCCGCAACCGTCACGCCGCTGTCGGAACCATCCGATGCCTGTGCAAGATATTCTGCAAGGATTTTCACCATCTGATTTCCGGTGGCAGCTCCCGCCTGCGTGATATCGTAAGTACTGGCATAACTGTCTTTGCTGACACCACCCAAAAGCATGGTCAGATCCCCAAAGCCGACCGACAGTTCCTCCCCATCCAGCTCATTCCTCAAATAATCGGTTTTCTCTTTGGAATAAAAATTGCGTTCCAGATAAAACTTCTGCTGTCCAACCGTAAACTTTAGTGCACCCGCATAAAACGACGGTGCATGCCACGGTTCATACTGACTGTAGGCGTCTGTGACAGAACTCCTGCCCCTTCCTTTTTCCATGCCAAAAAGCATCGCACATAAAAAGCTGTGCAATGTCGATTTTCCCGCCTCATTTTTTCCATATATGACATTCATCCCCGGTTCAAAGGATATGTTTTTGTTCTGTAGCTTTCCAAACTGAAAAATGTCTGCTTCCTTTATCTGCATATCTCATGCCCCAACAATGCGCTAACGCCGTATTCCAATGCTTTCGCTGCAACCGGATCCTGCCTTTTTTTCTGCATGGCTGCAATGTAAGCTCCCAACAGAGAATTTTCATGTTCAGCCAGCAGCTTATCATAGTCATAATCCGGTCGAAGCTGCTCTGTCACATCCACGATCCGTTCCAGATGCGACAATTTATTAAGATCGAATATCACGTCCGGATCTTTGTATCCCTGTAAACAAATCCGAAAATACTGATAAGCCGGACGTTCTGCCAACAGTTCTTTTATCTGCTGCATGACATCATATCCGGTCGTCCCCGGCGTCACCTCCACCGCTTCGTGGCAGTACTCACACTTTCGCACCGGATAAAAAGAGATCTCACAATACGTTTTGCCGATGTCTCCCATCCAGTATCCGTGCGCACCGGTATCATTACAGTCTGTCGGCTCCAGTGCGCCCGCCATGACCGCCCTGCCCTGCACAAGCTGCCCACCTTTGTGGATGTGTCCCGCTGCAATATAATCAAATCCATGCCGCAGAATCTTTTCCACCGAAAAAGGAATATGCCGCTCATCGCCTCCATGTGCGAGCAGAATATTAATTCTGTCCGTATTTTTCGGGAAAACTTCATCGTACAAAGCCTGCCTGATCTCACGATGCCAATAGCTCAGACCATAAACCGTCGTATTCTGCTCCGGGAAATCAAAACACATTACTTCCTCGCGCGGAAAAAAACAGACATTTTCCGGCCACTCACATGTCCTGTAAAAAGAATTTTGCTGTATGTAATCGTGGTTTCCTGCTATAAGAAGCACTTTCGTCTGCGGTATGCGTGCAAACAGACCACAGACTTCCTTCAATTCTCTTTTCAATGGCTGTTTGTGAAAAAGATCACCTGAAATCAGCAAAAAATCCGGGGATTCTTCTGCCGCAATCTCGATCATTTCTGCAAAAGAATCCCAGATATCCTGTGCTCTTTTTTCACTCCATGCTTTGCCTGCATCCGGTTTTACACCGAGATGCATGTCTGAAATATGCATAAACTTCATGCTTTGTCCTCATTTTCCGTAATCATTCCAGCGGCTTCTATTGTTCCATCTGTTTTCCCAGGAAACCAGCTGCTGCGATCGCAAGCTTGCTCTCCGTCTCTGTCATTCTGGATTTCTCGTCTTTTTCATATAAAATAACGGCTCCGATCGCATCCCCCTCACAGATGATCGTGCTGAGCGCCTGCTGTCCGAATTCTCCGGCATCATCTAATGTCACCTTGACAAACTCCGCATCATTTCTGCTTGCGAGAAAATTTTTCCGTTCGCTGATGGCGTCTTCCAGCTGTTTGCTGATCGGCTTGCCCTCATATTCTTTCTTGCCGGTACCGGATGCCGTCACAACATGGTCGCAGTCCGTGATCAATACCAGATGTCCGGTTGTCTGCGCCAGACTTTCCGCATACTCTCCCGCAAACTGGCTCAGCTCCCCGATTGGCGAATACTTTTTCAGAATGATCTCGCCCTCCCGATCGGTAAATATTTCCAAAGGATCGCCCTCCCGGATCCTTAAGGTTCTCCGGATCTCTTTTGGAACTACGATCCTTCCCAGATCATCTATTCTGCGTACAATCCCTGTGGCTTTCATTTAATATTTTTCCTCCAATGCTGTTATTTCACTTTGGAGTTATTATGTGGAAAAATCAGAGAATTATTCTTTTCTCTGTCTAAAATTCCTGTGTACATCATACCCTATTTTTTCTAAAATGAATATTAAAAATTTGTAAAACATCTTGATTATATAGGATATATCCTATATAATATACAAAAAATATGAAAGAAGGAATTATATGCCCGTCATTGCACGTTTCTTTGGAATAACAATAAAAATGTACCTGCGCCAAAAAGAACACAATCCACCACATATCCATGCAATTTACGGTGATTATTCAGGACTATTTTCAATTGAAAGCGGTGAAATGTATGAAGGCGATATTCCTTCCAAAGAACAAAAATTAATCAAACTATTTATTTCAAATTATAGAGAAAAGCTGTATGATATGTGGGAAACACAAAACTTTACATCATTAAAATTCGAAGGAGGTGCATCCTATGGCTCACAGAGTGCAAAGTGTATCGATGATTGATCAGAATATTCTTCAGGCAATTTTTATAGGTGGTGACGTAATTCAATATGACCTGCGAAAAATGCTTTCCATTCTTCCACAATTTCAGGAAATTATCAATGATCCATCCCTCGCATCGAAAGTTCATGCAGATACCGGCGGCTATGGTGTGTCCTGGAGTGATAATCTGGACTTAGATTCTGAAACGATCTGGGAAGATGGTGTATTTATTCGTATTGAATCTGTTGACCCATCCCTCGCACTTGCTTCCAGCCTTGCAAGAGCAAGAGAATATGCCATGCTGACACAAAAACAACTCTCCGAAAAAACGGGAATCTATCAGAGCGATATCAGCAAACTGGAACGTGGTAACGCCAATCCATCCATTTTGACCTTAAAACGTCTGGCAGATGCAATGGATATGACTTTAAAAATCGAATTTGTACCAAAAAAATGAAGAGACTATCACAGCCTCTTCATTTCTTTTCAAATCATCTTTTCTCTATTAGCCAAAATCAATATTTTTTCATTTTTTGCTAATAGATTTCTTCTGCTTACTTTTTTGTATCATAGTCATCCAGAAAATGATGTTTTACGCCGTCCTTTTTATAGGCGACAACCGTTTCCAGATTCACATTTTCCACACTCTTGAAAATATTGCCTTCCACGTACTGGTTGACTTCTTTTAATTTTTTGATCAGTTCCTTGATCTCCACACGTTTCGAACGATTTTCCTCGTTATTGCAGGTGGTACAGGTGTCTGTAAACTTGCATGCACCCTGGATAAAATGAAGTCCATTATAGT
>OGDX01001700.1_pt1 | contig 10268 bp, 6 predicted proteins | sample 1570461 | NCBI WGS metagenome assembly OGDX01 (sample SAMEA2582172, study PRJEB24529) | metagenome
CATGAATAGTTGTTTGAAAATATGTTTTATTGTGATACAATGGTTAAATATTAATAATTAATATAACTAATCTCAGGAGGAAGATATGAGCGGCGTAAAGAGAGTTTTTGTCGAGAAAAAGAAACCATTTGCAGTTAATGCGAAAGAATTACTTGAGGAGATAGGAGGATATCTTGGAATAAAGACTATTACAGATGTAAGAGTTCTTATCCGTTATGATATTGAGAATCTTTCAGAAGAAACATATAAGAAAGCACTTACTACTGTTTTTTCTGAGCCACCGGTAGATGATGTTTATGAGGGAACATTTCCAGCGGGAAAGGACGATTTCGTGTTCTCTGTAGAGTATCTTCCAGGACAGTTCGACCAGAGAGCTGATTCTGCAGAACAGTGTGTTAAGTTCTTTAATGAGAATGAGACACCAGTTATCAAGACTGCTGTAACTTATGTATTGACAGGAACTGTTACTGATGAGGAGAAGAACAGGATTAAGGAACACTGCATTAACCCTGTTGATTCAAGACAGGCAGCAGAGGATATTCCAGAAACTTTAGTTACTGAGTTCAAGACTCCTGCTGATGTTATTTATTTTGACGGATTCAAGGATATGCCAGAGGATAAGTTAAAGGAATTATATGATTCTTTAGGACTTGCCATGACATTTAAGGATTTTAAGTTCATTCAGGAGCATTTTGCTAGTGTTGAGAAGCGTGATCCTTCTATGACTGAAATCAGAGTACTTGATACATACTGGTCAGATCATTGCCGTCACACAACATTTGCAACAGAGCTTACAGATGTTAAGTTTAAGGACGGATTCTATAAAGCCCCTATGGAAGCTACATATAACAAGTATCTTTCAGACAGAGCAGAAATATATAAGGACCGTAAGGACAAGTTCGTATGCCTTATGGACCTTGCACTTATGGGTGCTAAGAAGTTAAAGGCTGAGGGTAAGTTAGCTGATCAGGAAGAATCTGATGAGATTAATGCCTGCTCAATTGTTGTTCCGGTTGAGATCGATGGAAAGACAGAGGAATGGCTTGTTAACTTTAAGAATGAGACACATAACCATCCAACAGAGATTGAGCCATTTGGTGGCGCAGCAACTTGTCTTGGTGGTGCTATAAGAGATCCATTGTCAGGACGTACATATGTATATCAGGCAATGAGAATTACAGGTGCAGCAGATCCTACTGTTCCGGTATCAGAGACAATTCATGGAAAGCTTCCACAGAGAAAGCTTGTTACAGGTGCTGCTCACGGATACAGCTCATATGGTAACCAGATCGGACTTGCTACAGGATATGTTAAGGAAATCTACCATCCTGATTATGTTGCCAAGAGAATGGAGATTGGTGCAGTTATAGCTGCTGCTCCAAGAAGTGCAGTTAAGAGAGAAAATTCTGACCCGGGAGATATCATTATTCTTCTTGGTGGAAGAACAGGACGAGATGGATGTGGCGGAGCTACAGGTTCATCTAAGGTTCATACAGAGAAGTCTATTGAGGATTGTGGTGCTGAGGTTCAGAAGGGTAATGCTCCTACAGAGCGTAAGATGCAGAGACTCTTCAGAAGACCAGAGGTTACTAAGCTTATTAAGAAATGTAATGACTTTGGTGCAGGCGGTGTATCCGTTGCAATTGGTGAGCTTGCAGCAGGTCTTAAGGTAGATCTTGATAAAGTTCCTAAGAAGTATGAAGGTCTTGATGGAACAGAGCTTGCTATATCAGAGTCTCAGGAGAGAATGGCTGTTGTAGTTGATCCTAAGGATGTTAAGGAATTCCTTCAGTATGCTGCTGAGGAGAACTTAGAGGCAGTTGAGGTAGCTGTTGTAACAGAAGAACCAAGACTTGTTCTTAACTGGAGAGGCAAGGATATCGTTAATATTTCAAGAGCATTCCTTGATACTAATGGTGCTCATCAGGAGACTAAGGTTGTAGTTGATATTCCTTCACAGGAAGACGATTACCTTAAGCCGGTTAAGGTTACAGATGTACGCGGTAAGTGGTTAAAGACTTTAGCAGACCTTAACGAATGCTCACAGAAGGGACTTGTTGAGAGATTTGATGGTTCTATCGGAGCCGGTTCAGTATATATGCCATATGGTGGTAAATATCAGCTTACAGAGACACAGAGCATGGTTGCAAAGCTTCCAGTGCTTAAGGGTTCATGCGATACAGTAACTATGATGTCTTATGGATTTGATCCATATCTCTCATCATGGAGCCCATATCATGGAGCAATATATGCTGTTACAGATTCTGTAGCTAAGATTGTTGCTGCCGGTGGTGATTTCAGTAAGATCAGATTCACATATCAGGAATACTTCAGAAGAATGACAGAAGATCCAGAAAGATGGAGCCAGCCATTTGCTGCACTTCTTGGTGCATATGAAGCACAGATGGGATTCGGACTTCCATCAATCGGTGGTAAGGACAGTATGTCAGGAACATTTGAACATATTGATGTTCCACCAACACTCTGCTCATTTGCTATTGATGTAGCTAAGGAAGGAGATATTATTACTCCTGAACTTAAGAATGATGGTGATGTATTAGTCAGATTTGATATTAAGAAGAATCAGTATGATCTTCCAGATTTCGAACAGGTTAAGGCACTCTACAGTGCAATACATGAGCTTATCCAGAATAAGGCAATCGTATCTGCATATGTTCTTGATGCTAACGGACTTGTGCCAGCACTCAGCAAGATGGCATTTGGTAATAAGTTAGGTTTTGAGATCAGCGCAGACGTTAAGGAAGATGACCTCTTTGCACCAGCTTATGGCTGTATCGTTGCAGAAGTTCCAGCAGATAAGCTTTCTGAGATTACTACAGCTTATACTAAGGTTGGTACTGTTAAGGATAATGGTAAGTTCACATACAAGGAAGTTTCAATTAATGTAGAAGAAGCATTAAGCGTATGGGCTGATACCCTTGAGGGTGTATTCCCGACTAAGGCTTCTAAGGAAACTACACCGGTTGAAAGCAAGTTATATGAAGCACCAAGCGTACATGTATGCAAGAATAAGGTTGCCAAGCCAACAGTATTTATCCCGGTATTCCCAGGAACTAACTGTGAGTATGATAGTGCCAAGGCATTTGAAAGAGCCGGTGCTGATACAATCGTTAAGGTATTCAAGAACCTTGACGCTGAGAGTATCAGAGAGTCTGTAGATGAATTTGAGAAGGCTATTAACCAGGCACAGATTATTATGTTCCCTGGTGGATTCTCAGCAGGTGATGAACCAGATGGTTCTGCCAAGTTCTTCGCTACAGCATTCCGTAATGCCAAGATGAAGGAAGCGGTTGAGAAGCTCCTTAATGAGAGAGATGGTCTTGCACTTGGTATCTGTAACGGATTCCAGGCACTTATCAAGCTTGGTCTTGTACCTAACGGCAAGATTACAGGACAGGATGCACAGTCACCTACACTTACATTTAATACAATTAACCGTCATATATCTAAGATGGTATATACTAAGGTTGTCAGCAATTTAAGCCCATGGCTTGCTAATGCTGAACTTGGCGGAGTATACTGCAATCCGGCTTCACACGGTGAAGGAAGATTTGTTGCTCCTAAGGAATGGCTTGATAAGCTTTTTGCTAACGGACAGGTTGCTACACAGTACTGTGACCTTGATGGTAATGTATCTATGGATGAAGAGTGGAATATCAATGGTTCATACATGGCTATTGAAGGTATCACAAGCCCAGACGGAAGATGCTTTGGTAAGATGGCACATTCTGAGAGACGCGGCGATAGTGTTGCTATTAATATATATGGTGAGCAGGATATCAGGATATTCGAATCTGGTGTTAAGTATTTCAAGTAATACATAGAATATGTCAGCAGTGTGCCATTAGAATTGGAGGGGATATTATGGCAAGAGATAAAGTCAGCACAGATATATTATGGAAGGACAGGAAGAGAATTCTCTTCCTCGGACTTCCATGGTCATTTACAAGATACAGTGTATCTAAGGACAGATTCTTTATAAGCAAAGGATTTTTCAGTGTTAAAGATGATGAGGTAAGACTGTATCGGATTATGGATATTTCATTGGAGCGCTCATTCATGCAGAGACTTGTCGGAGTAGGAACTATTAAAGTATGCTCTGGAGACAAGACAATGGGTGACTTTGAGATTAAGAATATCAAGAGGCCTAAGGCTACTAAGGAGCTGTTATCAGATCTTGTGGAGAAGCAGAGAGATATCAAGAGAGTTGTCAACAGAGAGAATATGATTGACGGTCATGACCATTCAGATGGTCATACGGATATTGATGACTTTGACAATAATGATGACGATGCACCATTTGACAGATAATTTGTAAAAATGTATTGACAGCTATATAGAAAGATGATATTTTAATAGTTAGTTAAAGCTAACTGATGTAACGGGTATCCAGTTAGGATATCCGTTATTTTATAAATACGGGTTAGACAAAGCTAACAAAAGTAAGGTAAATGAAAGGACGAGAATATGAGCGTAGTTATTATTGGTGGAAATGAATGTATGGAACGCCAGTATCAGCAGATATGTAAGAAACACGGCTGCAAGGCGAAGGTATTTGTTAAGGAAAAAAGTGGATTTTCCAAGCAGATTGGAACACCGGATCTTATGATACTGTTTACTAATACGGTTTCTCATAAGATGGTTTTATCAGCTGTTACAGAGGCTAAGAAGAATGATGTTGATATTGTGAGAACACATTCGAGCAGTGCGGCATCGCTTACAAGTGTTTTAGAAACATATTTAAGCGAAAGCAGGGCATGCTGATAAAGAAGAGAATAAAGTGCAATATGGAAGGAAAAGAAAAATGGTCTGTACAGATGTATTGGGAAGAATTGAGCGGGAAGTAATAAAAGAGTGTTCACCGACGCTTGCCGGATTAAAGACTGGCAGTCTTTTTAATTACAGATATGATAATATATCTGATTTTAAGAAAGAGCTGGCAAGTGTAAACAGAGAACTTAATGCCAAAGGTGTGTATGTAACATTTTTAAAGAGAAATGAAAAGAGCGCACTTTTATATGTGTTCAGACCTGACAGATTAGAGAAGGATTTGTCACAGCCAGTAGTACAAAATGTACTGAAAACATTTGGATATACAGATTATAAAGTGGGAGCAAGCATCAAGCATCTTAAACAGAGAGTGGAGGAGAACACATGTTTTCCACATGAAATAGGGCTGTTCTTAAGTTACCCGGTGGAAGATGTAATCCAGTTTATAAGACAAAAGGGCTGCAATTACAAATGTTGTGGGGTATGGAAGGTGTATTGTGATGAGGCATTCAGCCAGAAGATGTTTGCACGTTACAGAAAATGCACAGAGGTATATTTAAGAGTCTTTGACCGAGGCAGAAGCATATCTGCATTAACGGTTTAAGCATATAAAAAGTAAAAAGGAGAGATTGGATAATGAGTAAAGTAGCAGTAGTTTATTGGAGTGGAACAGGTAATACAGAGACAATGGCTAACGCAGTTGCAGAAGGTGCTAAAGGAGCTGGAGCAGAGGTTGATGTACTTGTGGCAAATGATTTTAATTCAGGAAAGGTTGCTGAATATGATGGAATCGCATTCGGATGCCCGGCAATGGGAGCAGAGAATCTCGAGGAATCAGAGTTTGAACCAATGTTCACAGAGGTAGAAGGAAGCCTTAGCGGTAAGAAAATTGCACTTTTCGGTTCATATGGATGGGGAAGCGGCGAATGGATGGCTGACTGGGAAGAAAGAAGCAAGGCTGCAGGCGCTGTTCTTGCAACGGACAGCGTAATCTGTCAGGAAGCACCAGATGATGATGCTGTTGAAAACTGCAAAAAACTTGGGGCAGCGTTAGCATAATTATTTATTGCCTGTAATATATTGAAAAGATTGCACATTTTGCCCCTGGTTGGTTATATCAATCAGGGGTTAATCTGTTCTAAAAAATATTATAAAAAAAGCTTGGCAAGTTCCTATCCTCCCGGGAGGCTTCCCTCCAAGTACTTTCAGCGTTTACGGGCTTAACTTCTGGGTTCGGAATGGGACCAGGTGTACCCCCGCAGCTATTCTTACCAAGCTGTGTCTTTTTCTCTTCTAATAGACACTTGAAACTATATAGTAGCTTACGCCTTCGCGCTTTTCAATCTTTAGGTTAAAACTTTGACTTATTAGTATTGGTCAGCTAAAAGCCTCGCAGCCCTTACACCCCCAACCTATCAACCTTCTAGTCTCGAAGGAGTCTTAAAGAATACTTATCTTGAAGCTGGTTTCCCGCTTAGATGCTTTCAGCGGTTATCCGTTCCAAACGTGACTACCCAGCTGTGCCACTGGCGTGACAACTGGTACATCAGAGGTTTGTCCATCCCGGTCCTCTCGTACTAAGGACAGATCTTCTCAATATTCTAACGCCTACAGTGGATAGGGACCGAACTGTCTCACGACGTTCTGAACCCAGCTCACGTACCGCTTTAATGGGCGAACAGCCCAACCCTTGGGACCTTCTCCAGCCCCAGGATGCGATGAGCCGACATCGAGGTGCCAAACTTTGCCGTCGATATGGACTCTCGGGCAAAATCAGCCTGTTATCCCCAGGGTAGCTTTTATCCGTTGAGCGACGACCCTTCCATTCGGAATCGCCGGATCACTATGTCCTGCTTTCGCACCTGCTCGACCCGTCAGTCTTGCAGTTAAGCTCTCTTATGCCATTGCACTCTGCGGTTGATTTCCATCCAACCTGAGAGAACCTTTGAACGCCTCCGTTACTCTTTCGGAGGCGACCGCCCCAGTCAAACTGCCCACCTAGCACTGTTTCCGTGGCTACAAACCACAGATTAGAATTTCAACATTGAATGGTTGGTATTCCACCGACAACTCCAATACAGCTAGCGCCATACCTTCTTAGTTTCCCAACTATCCTATACATGCAATGCCAAAACCCAATACCAAGCTACAGTAAAGCTCCATGGGGTCTTTCCGTCCTACTGTAGGTAACCGGTATCTTCACCGGTAGTACAATTTCACCAGGCCTCCCGTCAAGACAGCGCTCAAATCATTACACCATTCGTGCAGGTCGGAACTTACCCGACAAGGAATTTCGCTACCTTAGGACCGTTATAGTTACGGCCGCCGTTCACCGGGGCTTCAATTCGGAGCTCTCACTCCTCCTCTTAACCTTCCGGCACTGGGCAGGTGTCAGCCCATATACATCGCCTTACAGCTTAGCATAGACCTGTGTTTTTGTTAAACAGTTGCTTGAGCCTCTTCACTGCGACCCCCAAATGCTTCATATCGCGTGTATATTAACATTCAGGGGCACCCCTTCTCCCAAAGTTACGGGGCTATTTTGCAGAGTTCCTTAACGAGAGTTAGCCTGTCCGCCTTAGATTTCTCATCCTGACCACCTGTGTCGGTTTCGGGTACGGGCAGTTATACCTTAACGTTAGAAGCTTTTCTCGGCAGCGTGGGATTTGTGCATTCATCTTACGACTATATATCACACCTCAAGTCTAATCTAGCGGATTTGCCTACTAGACCACTCTACATGCTTCTACGGGAACTTCCGTTCTCCCGCGCACATACCCTTCTGCGTCCCTCCTTCACAAAATATAACTGGCACAGAAATATTAATCTGTTTTCCATTCGCCTACGCATTTTAGCCTCGGCTTAGGTCCCGGCTTACTCAGGGAAGACAAGCTTTACCCTGAAAACCTTGGTCTTCCGGCGAGGGGGATTCTCGCCCCCTTTCTCGCTACTTATTCCTGCATTCTCACTTCTGATACCTCCAGAGTTGCTTACGCTTCTCCTTCAACGGCCTACAGAACGCTCTCCTACCAATTGCTTGCGCAATTCCACAGCTTCGGTTTATAACTTAGCCCCGTTACATTGTCGGCGCAGAGACTCTCGACCAGTGAGCTATTACGCACTCTTTAAAGGTATGGCTGCTTCTAAGCCAACCTCCTGGTTGTTTGTGAATCTCCACCTCCTTTCCCACTTAGTTATAATTAGGGACCTTAGCTGGTGGTCTGGGTTGTTTCCCTTTTGACAATGGAAGTTAATTCCCATAGTCTCACTCCTGAGCTTTGAATTATGGTATTCGGAGTTTGATTGAATTCAGTAAGCAATATGCCCCCTAGTTCATTCAGTGCTCTACCCCCATAATTAAACACTCAAGGCTGCACCTAAATGCATTTCGGAGAGAACGAGCTATCTCCTAGTTCGATTGGCTTTTCACCCCTAAACCTACCTCATCTCCCAACTTTTCAACGGCGGTGAGTTCGGGCCTCCACTGTGTCTTACCACAGCTTCACCCTGGACAGGCTTAGATCACCAGGTTTCGCGTCTACGCCCAGCGACTATGTCGCCCTATTCAGACTCGGTTTCCCTTCGGCTCCGTTATACTTAACCTCGCCACTGAACGTAACTCGCAGGATCATTCTCCAAAAGGCACGCCATCACTCCGAAGAGCTCTGACCGCTTGTAAGCACACAGTTTCAGGTTCTATTTCACTCCCCTCCCGGGGTTCTTTTCACCTTTCCCTCACGGTACTATACGCTATCGGTTAGTAAGAGTATTTAGCCTTACGAGATATGGTCCTCGCAGATTCACACAGAATTCCTCGTGTTCCATGTTACTTGGGAGAGAACATACATTCTAATGAGTTTACCTGTACAGGATTATCACCTTCTACGATCTAGCTTTCCAACTAGTTCCAGTTCGGTCATTAGATATGTTGAATATCTTACAGTTCTTCAAACGTTCTTCCCACAACCCCATATAAGCAACGGCTGTATCCTTGACACTTATATGGTTTAGGCTCATCCCCGTTCGCTCGCCGCTACTTGGGGAATCGTTTTTACTTTCTTTTCCTCGAGTTACTTAGATGTTTCAGTTCACTCGGTACCCTCTTTCGTGCTAAGACTCCATCTTAGCAGATTGCTCCATTCGGAAATCTTGGGATTGGCGCTCGTTTGCAGCTAACCCAAGCTTATCGCAGCTTACCACGTCCTTCATCGGCTCTTACTACCTAGGCATTCCCTGTGTGCCCTTAATTATTTTAACCTATTTTGTTTTTGTTTAATTTGATTGACAGCTAACTCTGTTTATATAAACAAGAGTTAAAATTGTATTATCTACTATATAGTTTCCAATGTCCATTTGATAAGTTATCCAGCGCTAATACGCTGTAAGAACATTATCAATAGAATAGAGAAAGAGAAATGATCTCCTTAGAAAGGAGGTGATCCATCCGCACGTTCCCGTACGGATACCTTGTTACGACTTCACCCCAATCGCTAATCACACCCTCGGAACATCCCTCCTTACGGTTAGGCCTGTTACTTCAGGTGCAACCAACTCTCGTGGTGTGACGGGCGGTGTGTACAAGACCCGAGAACGTATTCACCGCAACATAGCTGATTTGCGATTACTAGCGATTCCAACTTCATGTACTCGAGTTGCAGAGTACAATCCGAACTAAGAATAGTTTTATGAGATTAGCTTACCCTCGCAGGTTTGCAGCTCTCTGTACTACCCATTGTAGCACGTGTGTAGCCCAGCGTATAAGGGGCATGATGACTTGACGTCATCCCCACCTTCCTCCTGCTCATCGCAGGCAGTCTCGCATGAGTCCCCAACTTAATGATGGTAACATACGAAAGGGGTTGCGCTCGTTGCGGGACTTAACCCAACATCTCACGACACGAGCTGACGACAGCCATGCACCACCTGTATGGGCTCCTCTCGGCCACGGGGTCTCCCCCGCTTCACCCATATGTCAAGCCCTGGTAAGGTTCTTCGCGTTGCTTCGAATTAAGCCACATGCTCCGCTGCTTGTGCGGGCCCCCGTCAATTCCTTTGAGTTTTAACCTTGCGGCCGTACTCCCCAGGCGGGACGCTTAATGCGTTGGCTGCGGCACGGGGGGATCGTCCCCCCACACCTAGCGTCCATCGTTTACGGCTGGGACTACCAGGGTATCTAATCCTGTTCGCTCCCCCAGCTTTCGCGCCTCAGCGTCGGTCTCGGCCCAGAGGGCCGCCTTCGCCACCGGTGTTCCACCCGATATCTGCGCATTCCACCGCTACACCGGGTGTTCCACCCTCCCCTACCGGACCCAAGCCGCGGAGGTTCCGGGGGCTTCGGGGGGTTGAGCCCCCCGCTTCGACCCCCGGCCTGCCGGGCCGCCTACGCGCGCTTTACGCCCAATGAATCCGGATAACCCCCCCCCCCTACGTGTTCCCGCGGCCGCTCGCGGTTGGCTTGACGGGGCTTCTTCTGCCGG
>OGDX01001702.1_pt1 | contig 10253 bp, 8 predicted proteins | sample 1570461 | NCBI WGS metagenome assembly OGDX01 (sample SAMEA2582172, study PRJEB24529) | metagenome
TTAAAATGTAAAAGGAGAGAGTAATGGGCTACGAAGAGCTGAAAATAGAGGGACGCAATGCCGTGTTAGAGGCATTCCGTTCCGGAAAAACAATTGACAAATTATTTGTGTTGGACGGCTGTCAGGATGGTCCGGTGCGCACGATTGTCAGAGAGGCAAAAAAACATGACACGATCGTGCATTTTGTGGAAAAAGAGCGTTTAGATCAGCTTTCTGAGACAAAAAAACACCAGGGAGTGATCGCAGTTGCTGCAGCATATGAGTATGCCGAAGTGGAGGATATGCTAAAATTGGCAGAGGAAAAGGGCGAGCCGCCATTTTTATTCATTCTGGATAATATCGAGGATCCGCATAACCTTGGCGCTATCATCCGTACGGCAAATCTTGCCGGTGCGCATGGTGTCATTATTCCGAAACGCCGCGCGGTCGGTCTGACGGCAACTGTGGCAAAGACATCCGCCGGAGCAATCAATTATACACCGGTTGCAAAGGTGACAAATCTGACTGCAACAATGAAAGAGTTAAAGGACAAAGGAATGTGGTTTGTCTGTGCGGACATGGATGGAACCTGCATGTATGATCTGGATTTAAAAGGACCGATCGGTCTTGTCATCGGCAGTGAAGGCGAGGGTGTTGGCAGACTGGTGCGCGAGAACTGTGATTTTGTGGCATCCATTCCGATGAAGGGGGATATCGATTCCCTGAACGCATCGGTGGCAGCAGGTGTGCTTGCCTATGAGATTGTGCGGCAACGCATGCGGTAGAAGACACAGCAGCGGTAGAAGACACCGCAGCGGTAAAAAACACAGCAGCAATAAAAGACATCGCAGGTGGTAGAGAACACCGCAACGGTAGAAAAAAACGCCGTGGTAGATTATTGTATCAGGAGTCTTGGGAGGAACATGTTAGAGTCATATCGGGATTTGACAGACGAACAGCTGATTGCGGCATTAAAAAACAGCGGTGATCCGGACGGAAAGATCATGGATTACATTTTAGATAAATATAAACCGCTGGTCCGCAAAAAGGCAAATGCAGTATTTCTGATTGGCGGTGAGACGGATGATCTGATCCAGGAGGGAATGATCGGTCTGTTTAAGGCAATCAGAGATTACGATGATACGAAAGAAACATCTTTTTTTCATTTCGCAGAATTGTGTATTACGAGACAGTTATACAAGGCAGTTGAGGCGTCGAACCGGAAAAAACATGCGCCGCTCAATTCCTATGTTTCTTTCTACTCAGAAAACAGTGAAAACGGATATCCTCTGGCGGAAACGCTGACCATGGACGGAATCGGAAATCCGGAGCAGATGATGATCGATCAGGAAAATGTGGCACAGTTCTGGGAGAAACTCAGGACGCATTTAAGCAGGATGGAACGGGAAGTATTAGACCAGTATCTTGCGGGATTTCATTATCAGCAGATTGCAGAAAAAATGGGAAAATCACCAAAATCTATTGATAATGCGCTCTCCCGTATTAAAGCAAAAATTCGGGAGACGAATCCTGAAATAGGGAAGATGTAGAAGATTCGCCTTCTTTTTTGTAGATAGTCACGAAAAATACTTGTGCATGTTGCATAAAAAACAAAATAGAAAATTGTAACATTTGTGAACACTTATTGAGAAAATCATGCTATTATAATCACTGTAAAAACCCCCCAATACATTATATATAGTTTTTGCTATACCCCATAGTAAAAATACCTTCTCCTAAAAAAGACAGCAGTGGCTGTCTTTTTTGTTGTACAAATATTGACAACCGTCACAGATTAGGCTAGACTGAACAAGTCGATAAAACTTAATAGAAAACAACGCAGAGGGACTGCATGTCCGGGAGAATGCCCGGAGGGATTGCGGTTGAGAAGGTTAAAGCCTGACTCTTTGAACCTGTCAGTTAATACTGTCGTAGGGAGCGTATTGGGAAGATGCTATCTCCTGTCGCGCTTGCGGCAGGAGATTTTTTGACGTGGAGAATTCGTTTGCCAGACAGTGGTTCAAGCAGTCCCCCATGCGAAAAAGGAGAAAAACGTATGGAACAGTATACCACACAGATGGATGCCGCACGCAGAGGCATCGTGACCAAAGAATTAGAAATTGTAGCGAAAAAAGAGCGCATGACCGTAGAAGAACTGATGCCGCTTGTAGCAGAGGGAAAAGTAGCAATCTGCGCCAACAAGCATCACACCTGCATTGATCCGGAAGGTGTAGGATCAATGTTACGCACGAAGATCAATGTCAATCTCGGTGTATCGAGAGACTGCAAGGATTATGATGTGGAGATGGAGAAAGTGATGGCGGCTGTCAACATGGGTGCACATGCCATCATGGATTTATCTTCCCACGGCAATACGATTCCGTTCCGCAGAAAACTGACTGCAGAATGTCCGGCAATGATCGGTACCGTGCCGATCTATGATTCTGTGATCCATTACCAGAGAGATCTTGCGACACTGACCGCAAAAGATTTTATTGATGTGGTGCGTCTGCATGCGGAAGATGGTGTGGATTTTGTGACACTGCACTGCGGAATTACAAGAAAGACAATCGAGCAGATCCGGAAACATAAACGTAAAATGAACATCGTTTCCCGCGGCGGTTCCCTTGTATTTGCATGGATGTGCATGACGGGGGAGGAAAATCCGTTTTATGAATATTATGATGAGATCCTTGAAATCTGCCGTGAGCATGATGTTACCATTTCACTTGGAGATGCCTGCCGTCCGGGATGTCTCGCAGATGCATCCGATGTCTGTCAGATCGAAGAGTTAGTAAGACTTGGAGAGCTGACAAAACGCGCATGGGAGAAAGATGTACAGGTCATGGTAGAAGGACCGGGACATATGCCGATGGATCAGATCGCAGCAAATATGAAGATCCAGCAAAGCATCTGCATGGGAGCACCATTTTATGTGTTAGGACCACTTGTCACTGATATCGCACCGGGATATGACCATATCACATCCGCAATCGGCGGGGCGATTGCAGCACAAAACGGAGCAGCATTTTTATGCTATGTCACACCGGCAGAACACTTGGCACTTCCAAATGTGGAGGATGTAAAACAGGGAATCATTGCATCAAAGATCGCGGCACACGCTGCAGACATCGCAAAAGGCGTCCGTGGTGCGAGAGAGATCGATGATAAGATGGCAGACGCAAGACGCGTCTTAGACTGGGATGCGCAATGGGAATGTGCGATTGATCCGGAAACCGCAAAAGCAATCTGGAACAGTAGAAAACCGGAGCATGAGGACACCTGTTCCATGTGTGGAAAATTCTGTGCAGTGCGCAGTATGAACAAAGCGCTTGCAGGAGAATATATTGATATTTTGTAAAAAAGAGTGGAGGCTTCATTCCGTCTTATGTTATAATAAAACTGTTTCAATCAGCCGGTGATCAGATGAAAAGAATATATTTGGTTGACAGTGAGAATGTAGGCGATATATGGGTGCCGTTACTGGTAGCATCACAGCCCGATGAGGAAGTGATCGTATTTTATACGCAGAAAAGTCCGCATATGAATTACGAAAATGTGAGGTTACTGAAGGAGACGGAGAAAGAAGCAGAGTTTATAAAATGTTTTGAGGGAAGCAATGCACTGGATTTCCAGCTTGTTACACAGCTTGGATACTTGTTGTGTGAGAATCAGGAAAACAGCTATGTGATCGTTTCAAATGATACCGGATTTGATGCAGCCGTACGCTACTGGAAACAGCGTAACATGCCGGTGCAGCGTTTGAGCGGAAAGGAATTAAACCGCAGACTGCAGCAAAAAGCAAAGACGAATGGAGAAAGAGAAATTTTCTTTGAAGCGGAGGAGAAGAACGCCGGGGACGTGGCTGGAAGTCTGGCAGATGAAGCTGAGATTGTGACAGCAAAGATGAATGAGATGACAGAAACGGATAAAAGCGAAGAGCCGGGTGAGGCCGAAAAGCTGAATGGAGTTTCAGAGTTAAATGAAGTCTCAAAACTGAATGAAGCCTCAGAAATGATGGAGACTGCAGAACTGACCGGAGTGTTGGAGCAGGGAAAAGCCGGAAAACCGGATGAGACAGCAGAACCGGGTGAAGCCGGAAAACCGGATGAGACAGCAGAACCGGGTGAAGCCGGAAAACCGGATAAAATGGCAGAACCGGAGGAAACTCTAGAGCAGGTGGAAACAGCAAAAATAAAAGAAACGGCACAGACGGAAAAAACTGCAGGAACAGATGAACAGTCAGAACCGGGAGAAATCCAGATGGAGATACCGGATGAAATCATGAGGCCGGATGAAACTGTAAATGCGGATCAGAAACTGCCATTTACAGATCCGCGTAAGGAAGCAGTTGAAAAGACAGAGATCTCACAGGAACAGGACGATGTCATTCGCAGTCTGCTTACCTGCATCAGTAAGGATCGGCTTGCAGATTTTCACAATGCACTGGTATTGTTCTTTGGTGAAGATATTGGAAAAGAACTTTATCAGGAGGCAAAAAACAGTTCTGCGTATGCAATCTGTCGTGTAAATCAGACTGCGATCAGTGAGGAAGAGAAGTTTGATGTTTACTGTCAGACGGTATTTGCTTACAGTGATCCGAAAATGGACTGTCCGGAAGATTTTTCTTCGTTTTTGTATAAAGCAAATACAAAGAGAAAGAACCTTAATTCATTAAGAGCAGCATTGCAGGGACATTATGGCAAGGACAAGGGAATGAAATATTATTCTCTTTTTAAGTCACACATCAAGATTATGAATCGGATGTAAAAAAGGAGAGGCTGATTGAAACAAAACGGGAAGAACATAACGGATGTGGTGGCGGAACACCAGGTAGCCAGAAGACCCGAAGAACAGCACCCCTGGATGCGTATTTTGTACGCATCCGGGGGTGTTGTCAGGTGGTTAAAGTTATTTCGAACCGCCGGAAATGTTGAATAAGTATAAATATTTTGAAAAATTACAAAAATTTCTTGGATTTTATGCTTGACAATCGGACGATCCTATTGTATAGTAATACAGGTGTTGAGAAAACATGATGCTGCTGTGGCTCAGTCGGTAGAGCGTCGCATTGGTAGTGCGGAGGTCACGGGTCCGATTCCCGTCAGCAGCTTTTTTTTATGCCAGAAAAGTTTAAGTGATAACTTAATTCTTTTCTGGCTCTTTTTCTTTCTGACCGGAAATAAAATGATCAATGAGAAGATTGATCGTATGTTGCTGTGTCTCGATGATTTTTTGGAATGTTTCATTTTCTTTTGCCAGACGGGTGATTTCAGCTTCGCTATTCATATTCATTTTCCTTTTTACGCCATTCAAATCGATACATCATATATGTTTTATGTTAAAAAATATTCCCTGAAATGTCAAGACAATAAAGACGTCTGTGGAGAAACATTGTTACTTTATTAACATAAAGCGTCAAAATAACTGCCGGATTCGACATAACATGCAAAAATCCAGACATACAAATTTAGATTCAGGGAAAATACGCAGTAATATTTAGGAATTTATGAATTTTTTACGAACGGATGTTATTTGTATGAGGAATGTGCTAAAATATCATTCGGCTAAAGATCCGGGGAAAGTAGATTCTCCCTTTGAAGTGAGGTTTGATATGAATGCGAGCAGAAAAAGAAAAAATACAAAACCGAAAGGTTTTTTTGAAAAATTAAAGGAGCAGAGAAATCAGAGAAAGGCGGACAGGGCAAAACAGACGGACAGGAAAACAGATATCTTAAAAAAGACAGGGAGTGGGATTGTTACATTACTGCTTGTCATTTTACCGCCGGCAGTTTGTTTTTATCTGATGGAGTGTTATTCGCACAATCCATTTGCAGTGGTACGTCCGTGGGCACAGTTTTTTAATATCGTGCTGTTTGAACTGGTAACAGTTTTCCTGTTTGTGCTGACGGGAAAATTAAAGGCTGCGCACCGGATCGTATACATTGCAGCAATGATTTATGGAATTGCGAACAGTTATGTGGTGCGTTTCCGGACGAATCCGATTGTGCCGTGGGATATTTTTTCCTGGAAAACGGCTGTGAGCGTTGCAGATAATTATGATTTTATGCCGGATACGCGCATGGTCGTTGTGACACTGGTATTTTTTGCAGCAATCGTATTATTTCGTTTTATAAAAGTAAAAGTGACACGTTTGGTATTCTGGAAACGGCTGATTCCGGCAGCGCTGGTAGCTGTGGTTCTTTCATTGTTTGCGGGAACACTGCAGCAGGAGAACTTTCAGAACAGCCACAGACTTTACAATAAACTGTTCACGCCGGTCTACATGACGGATGTGGATGGTATGGCAGTCACATTTGTCATGAATCTTGCCTATATGTCGATCGACAAACCGGAGCATTACAGCGCCGCTGAGGCACAGGCGGTGCTTGATTCCTACGGGGAGGGCGGTGCAATGTCGGAGGAATCAGGCTCTAAGGCAGAAGAAGACGATACACAAAAGGAGGAAGATCTTCCGAATATCATTGTAATGATGAATGAGTCATTTTCGGATCTGTCCGTGTTAGGTGATTTTGAAACCAACGAGGATTACATGCCGTTTATCCACAGCTTAGAGCAGGGGGAGAAAAATACGGTTACGGGAATGTTAAACGTATCTGTCTGCGGTGGAAATACCGCGAATACAGAGTTTGAATTTCTGACCGGCAATACAATGGCATTCCTCCCGCAGGGGAGCATCCCGTATCAGCAGTACATCAATGGAGATTTGAAGGCACTTCCGGATTATCTGAAGACTTTAGGATATCAGACCATTGCGACACATCCTTACAATGCCGGCGGATGGGAACGCGATACGGTCTATCCGATGCTGGGATTTAATGAGAGCGTGTTTAAAGATGATTATGTGAATCCGCAGTATGTCAGACAGTATATCAGCGATGAGAGCTGCGTGGATAAGATTATTGAATTTTATGAAAATAAGGAAAAGGATGCGCCGCTGTTTGTGTTTAATGTGACCATGCAAAATCACGGTGGATATCAGGATCAGTACGGCAATTTTACACCGGATATCTCGGTGAAAGATTCTACAAATTTTTCACTGCAGCAGTATTTATCCCTGGTAAAACTTTCCGATTCCGCGTTAGAACATCTGATTTCCTATTTTGAAGAGGCAGATGAAAAAACAGTGATCGTTTTTTTCGGAGATCATCAGCCGAGTGATGCCGTTGCATCTACGGTTCTTGCAAAGAACGGGATGTCCTGGAATCACTTGACAGAGGAACAGCAGAAACTGCGTTATCAGGTTCCTTATGTGGTGTGGGCAAACTATGATATTGGAGAGGAAACGGGTGCAGACACGAGCGTGAACTATCTGGCAGCGGAAGTCTTAGAGCGCGCCGGTGTTCCATTGGATGAATATCGTTCGTATCTGTTACATTTAAAATCAGAATACCCGGTTATTTCCGCGGTGCGTACAGTAAAAGCGGATGGCAGTGAAGTCCGCGCCTCGGATGAAAAAGATGAGATGGATATTTACCGGAAATTGCAGTATTATGAACTGTTTGATCATGGAACTGTTAATTAGGAAATGATAAAAAGAGAGGTTTTGTTTTGAAAAGAGAAAAGAAACTCCAAAATCAGTTGTGGAAAGAAAGAATGCCGCTTATTGCGTCGTTCTTTCTGCCGTTTTTTATTCTGACTGTGATCTGCATTCTTCATGACGTCTATCCGTTTGGAGAGCAGTGTATTTTACATATCGATATGTATCATCAGTACTGCCCGTTTTTCACGGAGCTGATGGATAAGATCAAACATGGTGGCAGCATGTTTTACTCCTGGAATATCGGACTTGGAGCAGATTTTATTTCACTGTACGCCTATTATCTGGCAAGTCCCTTAAACTGGCTGCTGCTACTCTGTCCGCAGAATCATGTGATCGAATTTATGACCTTGCTTGTGATTTTAAAAATTTCATTGGCGGGACTGTTTTTCGGATATTATTTAAAGGAACATTTTGAAAAAAATCATGCTGCAATCAGCATTTTTGCAACAGCCTATGCGTTGTGCGGATTCTCAGCAGCCTATGCATGGGATATCATGTGGTTAGACTGCATGATGCTGGCACCACTTGTCGTTCTTGGACTCGAACAGCTGATCAAAGAGAAAAAAGTACTGCTTTATTATATTTCACTGTCTTTATGCATTATCAGTAATTATTACATTGCGATCATGGTCTGCATTTTTCAGGTGATCTGGTTTGTGATCACATGGCTGGAAAATAAAGAGACCGGGATCGGTGCGTGGATCCGTTTCGCAATTTATTCCCTTCTGGCGGGCGGGACGGGAGCGATACTGATCATTCCTGAGGCGATCACCCTTGGAGCGAGCGGCTCACAGAATATTTCATTTCCGGATACAATGGAATGGTATTTTAACATCATTGCAGAGCTGGGGAGACACTCGGTGATGACAGAACCTTATACGGGCAAAGACCACTGGCCGAATATTTACTGTGGCGTATTTGTGCTTCTTTTGTTTGTACTGTATCTTTTCAACCGTGAGATCTCCTGGAAAAAGAAGCTTTCACGCGGACTTCTGGCAGCATTTTTTGTCATCAGTTTTTCGAATAATATACTTGATTTCATCTGGCATGGCATGCACTTCCCGGATTCCCTGCCGGGCAGACAGACCTTTTTATATGCATTTCTGATGCTTGCGGTATCCTACGAGGCATTTTTGCATTTCAAAGGAACGAGATTTTTAGATGTGATCGCAGCGGGAGTGGCATCGGTTGGTCTGATGGCAGTTTCCTATCATTTTTCCGATGGGACGATCTTAGGAGAGAGCGCGGCAACGGCAACTTATGTATTTCTGGGCAGCTATATTGTGGTGCTGCTGATCTATTTTTATGCGGAGGAATGTATCCGGGAAGATGTGGTAAAAAAGATTGGAAAGATCAAAAAGGCGACCAGGGAAGAACTGAAAAAAATCATGCTCTCGTTTGGCTGCGCAGCGATGCTTTTAGAATTATTTTTTAACTACAATGTGACCGGATTTGATACGACGAGCAGGACTGCCTATGTGAAATCCATGGATGACTATCATGCAGTGCTTGCAGAGGCGGAAAATCAGGCACAGGATAAGGGCATATTATTTTACCGCACGGAAGAATTAGAGCGCAAAACGAAAAATGATGCGGCGCTGTATGGATATCGTTCCGCAACGCAGTTTTCATCGCTGATGAATCTGGATGTCAGTCATTTTTACCAGGCAGTCGGAATGGAAGGCGGCAAGAATTTCTACTGTGTAAACGGGGCAACACCGCTGTTATCAGCAATGCTGTCCCTGCGCTATGTGATCGCTGATAACGCAATGGAAGCAAACCCGATCCGCACCCTTGTGGCAGAGAGCGGAAATACGTATCTTTACGAAAATAAATATGTGCTCCCACTTGGTTTTATGATGGATGAGGATGTGATTGATGCGTGGGATTATTCTGATTTAGATGAAATTGAGGTACAGAACAGACTTGCAGAGCTTCTTGGTGCAGATGAGCCGATGCTGACGGAGATCCCGTCCGAATCTGTGGTCGGGGAATCAACGATTGACGTGCAGGAGGATGCATACATTTTTGCAACCTATGAATCGACGACTGTGGACAGCATGACGGAAGAGATCAGTGACGGCAGGACAAAGTCTTTCACAAAAGTTTCGCATGGCTATACACTTGATCTTGGATACTGTACGGCAGGCACACAAGTGAGGATTAAAAACAGTAATGAAGAAAGAGTGAATATTACGGCATATGCCCTGAATCTCGATGCTGCAGATACGGCTTATCAGACGTTAAATGAGCAGACGATGGAGATGACTTCCTTTTCCGATACGAAAATCACTGGAACCATTGATGTGAAAAAAGAAGGACGACTGATTTTTGCGGTGGCAGATGATGCCGGATGGAAATTATATGTTGATGGAGAACAGACGGATCCGGAAGTGTTTGGTGAGGCGTTTATCAGCACATATCTTACCGAAGGAACACATACGGTCGAGCTGCGCTACCGGACACCGGGATTTATGGTGGGAGCCGGGGTTTCCCTTGCCTGTATTCTGATCGTGATACTGATCGCATGGATAAAAAGGCACCATTGAAATTAAAACGTTTCTGTGAGATACTATACGTTGGAGGAGTTTGAGAAAGGTAGTGATTTATATGTCAGACAAAGAGATAGAAATTTATAATGAAAATGCCGATGAAATCAAAATCCGCCCATATGAGCATCATGCAAAATATTATGAGACGGACCAGATGG
>OGDX01001707.1_pt1 | contig 10224 bp, 10 predicted proteins | sample 1570461 | NCBI WGS metagenome assembly OGDX01 (sample SAMEA2582172, study PRJEB24529) | metagenome
GGTGTCGCAAGCGACCGCCGCAGGCGCAAGAATGTGCCGAGGCACATTCTTTGTTAACTTTATATCGGGAAAATGTTATTCAAGAAATTTCTTTTACACGAAAGAGGTACAATCTATGAGATAATATAAAGAAAATTGCAAAAAAAATATTTTTTTAAAATTAAGGGGATATTTTCATTTTAAATCCGTCTAATCTATGTAAATAAAAGCTGGCTGGCAAAAAGGGGGTAACAAATTGACGAAGGAGGCACTTGGAGAATTGATTCTTTCATCAGAGCGACAATTGTATGCAACAGCAAGAACAATTTTGTCAGATGACCAGGATTGTGCTGATGCAATACAAGAATCGATTGTGAAAGCATTTTCTAAAATAGATACACTAAAAAAAGATCGCTATGCAAAGACCTGGTTGATGCGGATATTGTTCAATGAATGTTATAACATTGCAAGGCGTATCAATGTCAATGAACCTTTGGACGAAGAATATGCAGAAAATAGGAAGCAACCTAAAGAAAATCGGGATTACAGTGAATTGTATAGGGCTGTAAACGAACTGAAAGAAGAACTGCGGATTCCGGTGATCCTTTATTATATGGAGGAGTTCAATATAAGAGAGATTGCTCAGATTCTTGAGATATCCGAAGGTGCTGTACAAAAGAGACTTGTAAGGGCGCGGAAAACGCTGAAAAAGAAGATTCAATTGGAGGAGATTTTTATATGAGATTAGACGAATTGAAAAATGATTTTCCAGATATTCCGGATTTTATTCACGATATGATTCAAGAAGAAGTAGAAAAACAAGTAAATTCATCAAACATTACGCCAATACAGAGAAAAAGCAAGTTTAACCGAAGCATAAGCAGGGTAGCGGCTGCGGCAGCTGTGTGCATTATTGCAACATCAACCGTTGCTTATGCAGGAACAAAGCTTTATCATATGTATCTTGAAAAACAAGGAAACTACGGTACTTTAACAAGTATAAAATCAGATGAAAATTCTGAAGATGTAAAACTTCCGGAAGAGATTCACAAAATCTCTGTTACATCAAACTATATTCCGAAGGGGATGGAATGGACGGACGAAGAAAACCAGTTAGGTTTAGTCTATAAAGATGCACCTGATACAGAAGGGATAGCCATTCGTACGGCTTTGATGGATGAGAAGAGTATGGATAAATCATTGTTGGATAGAAATGTTATAGAAAGTGAAAACCATGTTTTTGGATCCTATGATGGAATTTATCTCAAATACAATACAACAGAGGGAGAAAACTCATTTGATCAAAGAATTTATCTTCTGTGTCCGGAAGAATATCGTGTTTTGACACTCTATATTGGAAATACGATTTCAAAAGAAGAAGCATATAAGTTTGCGGAAAATATTGTGATTACGGAAGAGGACGAAATGATCAAAACTGCTGACATGACTGCCTGGAGTGATATTATTGATCCGACAGTTTATGCAGATAAGAAATCTTTAGTAAATGGCCAGTTACCGGTTCATCAAATTGGAGAAACTTTTAATTTAGAATCTCATGCTGAAGATAATAATGGAAATTACATAAATACAGATAAGGTGACAGTTCGTGTAGATAAAATAAAGGTCGCAGATGATTTACAGATTTTAGACAATGATAAAATTCCGGATGCCTGGAAGACGGCAGTTGATGCAAATGGAAAATTAGTACAGAATCATTTATCCTATATGAAAAAGGGGGATGGTGTAAACAATCTGGATTCAGTTGTGAGAGAAGAAAACATGAATCAGAAATTACTGTTTACGACGGTCACATACACAAATACATCGGAGGAAGAACTTAATCATATGATCTACATGGGCACACTGATTGCTCTTTCGAAGCAGGATGATGGAACATATACTATTTACATGCCTGGTACAGAAGCTGGTACGGATTATGATTATTATATAAGCGACGGTGTTGCAAAAACAGCTGAAATGACCTATTGCAGTGTACAAGATGACTATGGTAAAGGAAAGAATTATATTCCATCGTTAAAGCCTGGTGAGAGTGTTCAAGTCAATATGGCATGGATCGTCAATGAAAAAGATCTTGAAAATTTGTATTTAAATTTGAATGATACAGGAGGTTGTTATGAAATAAGTGAAAGAATGTGTCATACGGGAGTCGTTTATGTCGGGAAGGAATGACGGAAGGAGATATTTGTGAAGAAGAAAATAATAACTTGTGCGGGTGTTTCTCTTGTCATTATACTCGTGTTACTATCTGTTAATTTCTTACAAAGCGGAACAGGTAGCATAAGTAAGGAGAATATAGAAAAAGAAAATGAATTTAAAAAAAGTCTTGATGTGGTAGCCCAAAAAGAGGAGCCAGATGAAGTATCTAAAGAATTTGCAAACAAACTCGGAGTCGATGAAAAAAATATAGTTTCAACAGGAAATACGATAAAAAGCACTTATTATAGTTTCACAGTTTTATCATGGACAAAAGGAAAGGAGTATCCGGGGTATGCACTTCCGGAAGGGAAAAATCTTGCAGATTATCCGGGAGCAGTGTTAGATGAACAAGGAAATATTACAAATGATTTTTCTTACGTTGTAGTCAATCTTTCTGTAAAAAATCAAAGTAGTAAAACGATAGAAAACGATCTTATCTGGGGTTATATTCGACTGAGGTTTCTTTCGGCACCATCAAAGTACAGTGACTATATAGGCGAAGTAACTTATTTGGGGGAGGAAAAACCGCGAATATTGAATCATAATTATTATGCTGAAACTTTTGCACCAGAGGAAGAAAAAGTAATGCCGATGATTTTTGTTGTAAATGATGCATTGTTAGACTCAGAAGCAATGTATTTGGAAATTAATCCGACCGGAGCTGTCATTGATAATCCAGATTACGATATCCGGCGCTATATTGTACTGAATTGATGACGTAAAGGTGGTCTTTCCAACAAAATAGCATCCCCTTTCTCTTCCCTTTGAAAATATAATTTAAGAAAGAGGGAAAAGCATGAAACAGATTTTTAAGACAGAGATGAAACGGGCAATGAGCGGAAAGGGGATGGTATTATCCATGCTGATAGGAACTGTGCTTGGAATTGCACATGTAATCCGGGAAATAATCCCCGCCTATCGAGCTAATCTGACGAATTTCTATAACGAATTCCCAATTCTGTCGCCACATAGTGCTGTGGAAACATGGATGGCTGGAAGTCCGTCGAATTTGGAAGGGTTTATATTCTTCTTAATTCTTCCGATCCTTGCAAGCCTTCCATTTGGAACTTCTTATTTTGAGGACTGCAAAGAAGGAGTAATAAAAAATATTTATATGAGAACAAAGAGAGAAGATTATCTCAAAGCAAAATATGCTGCTGCTTTTCTAAGTGGGGGAATTGCAGTTCTTGTTCCATTGATTTTCAATTTAATGTGCAGTTTGGTTCTTCTGCCAAACTTAGCACCGCTTTCAACAATGGGAGATAATATACTTACACCGTTGATGCTGTTTTATAAGATTTTCTTTACGCATCCTATGATATATACAATGTTTTTTCTGGTACTTCAATTTCTGATGGCAGGAATTTGGGCTTGTGTTTGTTTGTCTGTAAGTTTTTTGTCAGATTATAAAATTGTTGTATTGATCTTTCCGTTTTTTGTACAGCTGATTCTGCATGTTATCTGTACAATTACAAATCATATTGACTATTCCAGTGTATATTGGGTTCAGCCGGGACATGGAATCGTCGCATGGTGGATTCCAGTGGTTTCAATGGGGATTGGAATTCCAGTAACGTTCTTTGTATTTATGAAAAAAGGGGCGAAGGAAGATGTATTCTAAATCAAAACAGACATTTTATCATGTGAGAGATTCTTTGATAAAACATAGATGGCTTCTGACAGCTGAACTGATCTGGATGATAGTTTGTTCTTTTTGGACAGTGTCCGAGCAGGAGAAGATGTATCAGTTTTATAATCTTTCGGCCAGTACGATAGACTATGTTATTGCACAGCAGGGAGCACTTTATAGTGGATTGACCATATTTCCGTTTGTACTTTTTTTCGTAATCAGATGCAAACAGGACAGTCTGAACATTCAATATATCTTACGGTATCAATCGAGAAAAAGAATGTTTCAGCAACAACTGAAGGAGAGTCTAGTATATGCTGCTGGGATTTCTTTTATAATTATCCTAATGGCTACATTTACTGGCTGGATCTTTAGCAGAAATCTGATCAATTGGGATACTATGGAAAGTGTTTATTTTGGTCAGACAGGAAACGTTGTAAAGTCCCATTTTTTATCCGTGGCCGTCGTTATCTGGTTGATGTATGTTTTAAAACTGATCTTACTTTTTGTAATGGTAGATATTTTTTTGTGGTATCCAAAGACTCTGTTTTTTATTTGGATTGTTCTTTTGGTTCCAATCGGAATAGAGGCACTTCACTATGGAAAGATCTATTTTAGCCTGTTCGCAGTCTGGCAGACATCATGGAATACGCCTGGTAAGTGGTTAGGAATTATTCTGATTGGAATTGTCGTTTTCTTCATTGAGAAACTGATAGGGGAAAAGATGATTGAGCGGAGAGATATCTGGAGATAGGAGATGAGGCCATGTGGAAAGTTGACTTGAAAATATTTTTTAAAGAAAGCTGGAAAAAGTATGGCTTTGTATTTTTGCTGGTTCTCGTGCAGTGTGTAGGTTTTCGTAATCTGATCCAACAATATAATACTGTGAATGGACAGGAGTGGAAACTTCACTTTTGGGATTATGTAATCTGCTTTTTTCAGGGGACAGTTCCTTATACACAATCGGAAGGAAAAGAGACTTTTAATATTCCACCGTACTGGTCCTTGTATTTGATTTATTTTGTTTTACTGATCGGAAAACTGACAGGACAGCTCTCAAAAAAATACGAACAGCAAATGCTCTTACGACTGAAAAACAGAAAACAGTGGTGGATGGAAAGTCATTTGAAAATTTGGCTGGAATGTATGGGATATCTGGCAGTGACAGCAATAGCATTTCTTGTTTTTTCTTTTTGTACGAAGAGTGCTGTAGAAGGGATAAATTTAGAGTTACTAAAGGATTATCTGGGACTGGAAATCAACAAAAATAATTTCCGTATTTTTTCAATGGTTCTTGTATTTTTTGTGGCATTGCTGGCACTTACTTATATTCAGTATATTGTATCGTTAGCAATCAATGCAGTAACTGGAATTTTGGTTTCTATTGTTATTTTAGTTTCAAGTGTATATCAGATCCATCCGTTTTTAATAGGAAATTATTTTATGTGTATACGTCAGATGATGTTTGCTATGGATGATGTTGGATTTCTGACACAAGGAGCAGTTAGTGGAGGAATTATTTTCTTTATGGCTGTAATTGGATATCAAATTTTAAAAAGAAAAGATCTGTTTTAAAGAAAGAAGGGGAAATATGTATCTTGAACTTACAGATATCAGTAAAAAAATTGGAGCAGATGAGGTCCTCAGCGGAATTACACTTTCTATGGAAAAAGGAAAGGTTTATGGACTGCAAGGGAAAAACGGTTGTGGAAAATCTATGCTTATGCGAGTAATCTGTGGATTAGTACTTCCAACTGTGGGGGAAGTAAAGATTGATGGAAAAATTCTTGGAAAAGAGTTTTCATTTCCACCAAGTGTGGGTGTGTTTATTGAAAAACCAGGCTTTTTAGATTCTTACAGTGGATTTCAAAATCTAATGATGCTTGCGTCAATTAAAGGACAAATCAGTGGGGCAGAGGTGAAAGATGTTATAAAGAGAGTGGGGCTACAGGATGTAAGGTACAAAAAATATCGGAAATATTCTCTTGGAATGAAACAGAAACTAGGGATTGCGGCTGCAATTATGGAAAAACCAGAACTGATTATCTTAGATGAACCTTCGAATGCATTAGATGAAAAGAGCGAAGAAATATTATGGCAGATTGTCAGTGAAGAAAAGGAACGAGGAGCATTAATTCTTATATCCTGTCATACAACGGAGACTTTAGAAAAGGTTTCAGATGAAATTTTTAGAATGGATATGGGACAAATAAAAGAGCATATGACAGTATAGGTGAGTGTATGAGAAAAAAGATCATCATCATTATGACGGCAATTGTATTATTTGGTGGATTTATAGCCGGGTATCGAAATATAAATCAAAAATATCCGGCAAGAAAAGTTGAGACAGCAGAAAAGGGAGAATCTCTTGAATTTCTGGATGGAGTTAAAATCTCAGCGAGTGGAGTAAAATGGCTGTCCACAGAAGAACAGGCAGCAATTTATGAGAATAGTGGGATAGATACGAGTAAAGTGAATTATGATACAAAAATTATAGAAGTGAATGTATGTCTGAAGAACACAACGGAGGAAGAAAAAGAAGTGCCAATCACTTATCTGTCGTTAGAGACACCAGGCGTTGGAACAGCAATCTCACAGGAACTTCTAATGGGAAATTCAGAACATTACGGTTCTATGGTAGAAAAATTAGAACCAGGAGAAGAGAAAGTAGTTATGTATCCGTATGAAATATGTTCCATATGGTTTCATAAAAAAGACTGGAAGAATATAGAGATGAGAAGTTTTTGGATGACATTTGCTTCGTATCCTGATAAAATTGTTTTATATTTATAAATGAGGAACAAGTTAAAGAATGCCGAAACCGTTCCCCGAAAACAGCAAAAATGCACAGCAAGTCAATGGAGTGAGGAGAAACTTAATGAAGAAAAAAATAATATATGTCTTATGCATTTTAGGTGTGCTTTTGGTGTTATTAGGACTGAAAAAAAGAAATGACACAATGTATTCTTCGGGGGTATACCATCTTAACAGAAGCGGGATTGTAGAATCTATAGAGAATAACAATATAGTTGTTCGTTTGGATAAATTGAATGAACAAGATGAGGATTTTAAAAATGTCGATACACTGCAGTTAGATTGTAGAAATTGTGATTATGAATTAGAAAATCTAAAGGAAGGTAAAAAAATTATATTTTACTATTTCCCATATAATGCAGACGTTCGACCACTTAAAGTCGAGAATATCTATGTGATAAATGAAAAAGAGTCTAATATTGATTTGATGAAGAAAGCCGGACAATTATTGGATCCCTATCGAGATAAAACAGATGAGTCTATTTACGCAAGAGGTAAATCCGGTGGTGTTATTACTACAAAGGATATTGAACAAGATACTGAATTTTACATTTTAGCAGGGTATGAACAGTCAGACGCTGAAGATAAGGCAGTAGAATATATGTTACAACGCGATGCAACTTATCAAAGAGCTATTGCAGTGGGATATTCTGTGTCTGATGATGAAATCAATGATTATTTAGATGATTTAAAAGTTACAATAAATGATTCGATTAATAGTGAGGAGGCTCAGGCTCTTATAAGTCAATTTGGTTCGGAAGAAGAATATTGGCAGCATGAATCTGAAGTTTATAAGATAAATTTACCAATTGAAAAATATTTAGAATCATTAAAACAAGAATATTTGAAGAATAGTATTTCTACACAATCAAATAATCAAGAGGCAGAGGAAACAATAGAAAATTATAATCGTTATATTGAAGAAGTTCAATCAGAGTTGGTTAAACAAGAGTAATATGAAATATTTGAATGATCAATAAATGTCACCAATATAAAAAGCGTGAAGGAAGGGATTCTTTTGTTAAAAAAGAATAATGAACTGAGGAAAGGTGGATATCTAAAAAGTTTTCATAAGGATATTATGAAAGTTGCTTTTTTTGTATGTATTTTATTTCTATTATTTTTTATTATACATACAAAACTTCAAAAATCTATAGAATTACAAGTTCTTGAAGTTCACGATACCTATCTGATCCTTCAAGATTTAAAGTATTCTAATGACTATAGGGTACATTTTACATTTGGTTGGAAAAGAATCTACGGATTTTAATGTCGGGGACTTGGTTATAGTGACATACAATGGCGCTGTAGAGGATACAGCACCTGCTTCTTTAGGTGGTGTCACGGAAATTAAACTTTAAAAAAAATAAAAGGAGACTGTCATGAAAAAATATGCAGAATCGAAAGGATTCTTTGATTTTAAAGCAGAAAGGGAATTATATTCCATTGTTAAAGCATGGTGAGAGTGTTCAAGCCAACGAAGAGAGAGGATATTGTTGCCCGAGAACTGCAAAAACAGGAAATCTATACAGAAAAAAGAACCGACAATTGTTTTGAATAACAATTCTGGGTTCTTTTTTAGAAAGCGATTTGGTTTCACATTATTATTTGATATTTTTTTCTATATTCAGACGGGGAAAGTCCGCTTTGTTTCTTGAAAATACGGCTAAAATATAGCGGGTTTTCATATCCGATCGCTCGAGAAATTTCCGATATATTAAAAGAAGTATTTTCCAATAAGTTTTTTGCATTAGAGATCCGTAAGAATAAAAGGTACTGGGTAGGAGTAGTACCTGTATATTGTTTGAAACTTTGGATAAACCAACTGATACTGAAATTATGGGAATGTGCATATTCATCAATGCTTATTGGCGAATTGTAATTTTGTGAAAAATACTGGACAGCCCGTTCCATTTCCTGCATTGTCAGTAAATTGCTCTTTCGTGGCTTTTCACTGGAAAGCCGGTGCGTCAGAATTAATAGTTCCATCAAATAGTAGACACAAAGTTCTTCGTACTCACTTTTGCAAAAACGTAATTCATTTATAATAGATGTAAAAATTCGTTTATATTCAAGAGAAGTACCGGTATAAATTATATGCATATCATCAGAAATACCATGCTGTCTCAAAATATTCGTTACATTATTCCCAGTAAAATGAACCCAGTAAACTTCAGTTTGGTCTACACCATAATAGTAGTAGCGTTGCTCTTCTTTGGGGCGGTAGATCACCATATTTCCGGCATTTACAATTTCTTTCTTACCATGAAAATAAAATTCTCCTTTTCCTGAGGCAATATAAATAAGTTGGAAATCTAATCTTCCCCGAGGACGGTGTGTTGGTAACTTTTCGACGGTTTTCAGACGATATGTGCCGCAGCTTCCAACAAAAAGCGGAGATTTTTTATCTTTAAAATCTCTGCGGTTTTTATGCCAGTAAGCAGAATTAATATACATGTGAAATCACCTTTCATTTCTAAATGGATCGGAAATATTCAGATCTTGATTAATCTACAGTATATCACTTTAGACATATTCTGTCATACAGATTCATGAAAAAATATAGTTGCTGTAAATATGCACAAAATTGGAGGTGGAAAATTGTGAATAATTACAAAAGATACAAAGAAAGAACAGAACAACTGAAAAAAGTGTGGCATTTTGTGTATATATCGTATAATTCAGTTTATGTCTTTTTGTAAAAAACCAGAATATAATGAAACAGTGCTGTAGATAAACCAAATGATAAAATCTACAAATGGGACAAATTTAGTTATAGGTATCCACTGGGGTGGAAGAAGGGAGCAAATGTACGATTATGGAAGAGAAAAAATACCTTAAATGGTATAACAAGGTAGGTTATGGTTCGGGAGATCTGGCAGGAAATGTTGTGTATGCATTCTTGTCATCATTCGTAATGCTGTATTTGACAAATACAGTAGGTTTAAATCCGGGTATTATCGGAACGTTGATCATGGTATCAAAGTTATTTGACGGAATCAGCGACATGTTCTTTGGAACTATGATTGACAAAACAAAAAGCAAACTGGGAAAAGCAAGACCGTGGATGCTCTATGCGTATATAGGTTGTGCGGTAACACTTGTAGCAAACTTTGCAATACCGGACAGTCTTGGAACAACAGCTCAGTATGCATGGTTCTTTGTTGCATATACACTGTTAAATGCGGTATTCTTTACTGCAAATAATATTGCATATGCATCATTGGTTACATTTTGTACAAAAAACAGCAGAGAACGTGTAGAGATGGGATCATGGCGTTTTATCTTTGCATTTTCAACAAGCTTGCTTATTCAGTCTGTTACAGTTCAGTTTGTAAGAGTAGCAGGCGGTGGAGCAGCTGCCTGGAGAACAGTTGCTGTAGTATATGCTATCATTGGATTGATCGTAAATACAATTTCCGCATTTTCAATCAAGGAGCTTCCGGAAGAAGAATTAAAAGCAGGGAAAGATCATACAGAAGAAAAATATGGTCTGATAGAGGCAGCAAAGCTTTTATTTTCCAATAAATATTATCTTATGATCTGTGCTACTTATATTTGTCAGCAGATTTATTCAGCTATGT
>OGDX01001708.1_pt1 | contig 10224 bp, 5 predicted proteins | sample 1570461 | NCBI WGS metagenome assembly OGDX01 (sample SAMEA2582172, study PRJEB24529) | metagenome
GAAAGCAGATTATCTACAATGGTCTCTCTCGGTGTTCGGGGGGTCTGGCTGTCATTTATACCCGCTGTGTGGACCACATACGGCAAGTCTCCATAGTGCTGGCAAGCTTGATCATAACAGAATGCCCGTATGCACAGCAGCTCTGCCCGTATACTCTCTATATCCGTATCAGAGGCTGTGCCACGCAGATTATCCAGCGCATCGAGAAGCTGGTTGATACGTGCCACGGTCTTATACACGCAATTATAAAGCTTGTTTGCCACCGCGTTTTCAGCAGAAGCTCCGGAGGTGATTAATTCCGTATACATAGCCGTGTTGACACGTGTAGCACCAATATCGGTAATATTGTCTGTCACCTTCCACCAGGTGGTGGTGCTGGCACTATAAGCTGTCAGAGATGAGTAAACAGCGTTCAAACCGAAATTCGCCTCTTCCATACTCGAAGGATAAGAGGCAGAAGACGGTGAAGTGAGTGGTTCAAGGTCGAGTGAACAAGCACCGAGACCTAATAGAGACAGCGAAAGGAGTGCTGTATAAATATTGTTTCGTTTCATATCATTTTTTCTTTTTATGTCTTCTTGAATACAGACGGTTTCCCTATACCGGCTAATCAGAATTTGATGGCAACGCCAAAAGTGAAGGCTTTCGTCTGGGGATAATTGTTTGCCGCACCCAGAGATACCCCATCTGTTGCTGATGCGTTATAGTTGACTTCGGGGTCATAGCCATCCCAAAAGTCAGTAAAAGTCAAGAGATTCTCAGCATTGGCATAAATGTAGGCAGACTTCAGTCCGATGGCTTTCATCCATTTGGAGGGCAGGTCGTAACCCAGCTGCAGGTTCTTCAGACGCAGGTAAGCGGCACTCTTCATCCAGAAGGATGATGTATAGGTGTTGTTACTGCTCTTATAAGAGAGGCGAGGCGTGGATGCATCATGATTCTGCTCCGTCCAATAGTCAAGGTGTTCCTTGCGGTAGGTTCCTCCCTGATAGCAAGGCATCACATAGTAGGAATTGAGATAACCGTCGGCCTTGCCAACTCCTTGCAAGAAAGCCGAAAGACGAATTCCTTTGTATCCCACTCCTAAATTAAAGCTATAACTATAGCGTGGAACTGTACTTCCGATAATCGTCTTGTCATCTGTAGTAATTTTGTTGTCTCCGCTGACATTCCGGTATTTCAGGTCACCGGGATATACGGTTGTACCGAATTGGGGACAGTTGGCATTGATTTCGTCCGCTTCTTCTTGTGAATTGATGAAACCGTCGCATATCAATCCGTAAATGGAGTTAATGGAAGACCCCTCTTGGTTACGAATATCACCGCTTGTGCTGCTTGTGCCCCGCATGTCGGTGATGGTGTTTTTCACGTCGCTCAGCGTAAGGGCGGCATCCAGCGAAAAGTCCCTCGTCAGCTTCTTGCTGTAGCCTACGCTTAGCTCCCATCCCTGGTTTCTTACCTTGCCGGCATTCTGGAAGGGAGCACCCATACCAATGTGGTTGGGGATGTCCAGCTTCATCAGGATACCATCCGTTATCTTCCTATACCAGTCGGCAGTGATGTTGATACAGCCGAACAGTGAAAGATCTATGCCTAAGTCAGTCATGGTAGAAGTCTCCCATGTAAGGTCCCTATTGGAGAGCGAGGTAACAGCAGAGGTCGTGTAAAGATTACCTCCCATAGATATAGAGCCCGTAGAGAGTTGCTGAGTAGTGGGATAATAGGAACTTCCGATATTCTGGTTGCCCAGTTTGCCCCAAGAGGCACGTAATTTCAGATTATCCACTCTATCGCGTATAGATTCCATAAAGGGTTCCTCGCTGATGCGCCATGCTGCAGAGAATGAAGGGAACACGCCATATCGGTTACCCTCTGCAAATCTGGAAGAACCGTCGGTACGGATATTGGCCTCCACAAGGTAGCGTTCCTTGTAGTTGTAATTCAAGCGGCCAAAGAAGGAGTTGATGGCCCATTGGTACTCCCCTCCTCCATTGTTCATGTTCTCAATGTTACCGGCATCAATTTGGTCATATTGAGGGAAGTTGAATACTTGACGATAGGCAGAAAGAGTCTTTTCTGTATAGGTCTGACACTCCATACCTGCCATTACTTTGAAGTAGTGGTCATCCAGCTGTTTCTCATAGTTGGTCAGTGCCTGTGTGTTCCAGTAGAAGTAACGGTAGGCCGATTCTGTAAGCGAGTTGTAGGTTTCGCCGCTCTTGAAGCTGGTAGTACCTTCCGGGTCACCATACGTGGTGACAGAATTCTTATAGTTATGGTTATTCTTGGTGATATAACGTGGAGTGGCTTGAACTGACACATTCCATCCATCGAGAATCTTATAGGTCAGAGCCATCGCCATGGTAGCACGGATAACATTGTTTTTCACAATACCGCCTTCACGCAACAACAGCACGGGGTTATTGCCCATCAGACCATTTGCCCCATTATAAAGACCAGTAGTAAATTGATTGACAATGTTCGGGGTTCGGGTGTTCATATAATTGAAGGCATGTCCTTCGTAGGGAGAACTATTTTTATTGGCATTGTTTACTTGTATGTCAAACTTCATGTCCAGACGGTCGCTAAGCTTGATGTCCATATTGTTGCGTACAGAGATTTTACGGTAAGAGGAATTGACCACTATACCCGTCTGGTCCAGATACCCTATAGAAGTAAGTGTCTTGATACGTTCTGATGAAGAAGTCAGAGTAAGCGTATGCCCATGGTTGAATCCGTTTTCTGTAAGAATCAAGTCCTGCCAGTCTGTATTAGGATAGATGTCCGGGTCAGTAGCCATGCCAGCCACATATTCCCTTATATATTCATCACCATACGGCAGGTCGGATCTGTCGTTACCTGCTGCCACATTTTCCAATTGCATATATTCCAATGCATCCACTTTTTGAGGAAGCATCGTTGCGCCTTGGAATCCAAAATATCCTTTATAGGATATGCTGAACTTGTCTTGACTGCCACCCCGTTTGGTAGTCACCAGAATGACACCATTGGCAGCACGTGAACCATAGATGGATGCAGATGCAGCATCTTTCAAGACGGACACTGACTCGATGATGTTAGGATCCACTTCATCTATGGTTCCTTCTACGCCATCGACCAACACCAACGGGGCGGCACTATCACCACCGAAGGTTCCGATACCACGTATACGTATATGACCGCCATTGCCGCCTGGCTCACCGCTCTGTGTAGTGACAGTTACACCTGCAGCCATGCCTTGCAGAGCCGAAGATACGTTTGATACTCGACGGCTTGCAAGCTTCTCGCTGTTAAGCGAAGAAACCGAGCCTGACAGATTAACCTTCTTGTTAGTGCTATAACCTACCACTACCACGTCGTTAAGCAATTGTGAGTCTTCATCCAGTACCACATGAATGAAGTTCTCCCCTGCAGTCTTCAGCTTGAGGGTACGGAAGCCGATGTAGGATACGATGAGTTCCGCGTCTTCGATGGTTTCAAAATTGAAGTTGCCGTCCACATCGGTAATGGTTTTCTCGGGAGAATGGGTCACTTGAATTGTAGCACCGGGAAGTGGATTATTGAACCGGTCCACCACTTTACCTTTGACGGGTTTCAGTGAAGCTGCGACTACATTCAACGAAACAAGCAGCCCACAGACACACACAAAGGATTTAATCATTCTTGTTTTCATTAGTTTCTATGATGATTTTAATTTCGGCTGCAAAAGAATGGATGCTGTATTACAGACTTGTGTCACTTCTGTGATTTTGATATGACACCGGATGAGAGCCCGACATATGTAACTTGAACGTAACCCCATAGAAACGACGAAGTAATTTCACTCACCTATTTTTGCTCTCAATTCAAACAACAAATAATTGAAAGAGAAAAGCAATGAACAAAAAGAACATTTTTTACGCCGCATTGCTGCTTATGGCAATAGGGGCAGAAGCTAAAGAGATTAAAGGCAAAGTCATGGCCGACGGCAAGGGGCTGGCCAAAGTTGTAGTAACCGATGGCACCGCATTCGCTCTTACCAGTGAAGACGGAAGCTATATGATTGATGCTGATGAGAAGGCCCACTTTATCTATGTAGTGACACCTTCAGGCTATATGGCTCCTTGCAACGGGGGTACTCCCGTCTTCTATAAGACTCTGAACGAGAACAGCCACGATTTCCAGCTCCATCGCTGGGGAACAGTAGGAGGCAAATACGCCATGATGGCAGCAGCCGATACACAACCGCGCGGAGAGAACGCATTCCATCGGCTTGAAACGGAAGCTTTCCCCGACCTCAAGCAAGTGGGCTTTGAATATATGAGCCAGAATATTCCTGCTTTCGCCATCTTCTTGGGCGACATCTTATGGGATAACCTGGAAATGTTTCCCCACATCAAGCAAGAGATAGCAAAGATCCAAATTCCCATCTATCCGGTTATCGGCAACCACGACCACGACAAGGAGGTGAGCGACGATGATGCCAGTGCACATCTTTATCGGCATTTCTTTGGACCCACTTACTATGCGTTCAATGCTGGAAAAGACTATTATATCGTTTTGGACAATATCCTTTATAAAGGAAACAAGAAGTATGAGGTGGGGCTCAATGATCAGCAGCTCAATTGGGTGAAGAGCTATCTGCAGTACGTCCCCAAAGGGGCTCATCTGTTTGTTTGCATGCATGCTCCGGCATACTTCTATAACGAGAACTACAAGTTGGGACGCGTAGCCGAGTTACTCGACCTTTTCGAGGGTTATAAGGTAGATATTCTCAGTGGTCACACTCATGTACAATGCAACACACAAATCAGAAACAACATTCGTGAGTACAATATCGCCTCCATCGGAGGCGCGTGGTGGTTATGGGACGGCATCTATAGCAAAGACGGTACCCCTATTGGCTACCAAGTATTCGAATCCGGCAAGAACGGAATTGCAAATTATTTCAAGTCATTAGGACATGACCGTGACTATCAGTTCCGTTACTATCCCGTGGGTACAGTACCCGGCCATGAAGACGAACTCTGCGTCAAGGTATGGAATTGGGATAACCGCTGGAAAGTGGAATACTACGAAGACGGGAAGTTGAAAGGCGAAATGAAGCAGTATAAAGGCATGGATCCTGATTATGATTTCTTCCTGCAGCGCAAAGCTGTCACAGAGGGAAAGGATATGAAGGAACGTGGTCGCCAAGCTAACAAGAATGCTTATTTCTTTTTTTCTACAAAACCGAGCGATAAAGCAAAGAAAATAAAAATCGTGGTGACTGACGCCAACGGGAAAAGCTACGAGCAGTCTTTGGAACATTAAGTAAACAGACAGATAGTAATCGGTACCTGATTATGAGCCATTCCCTGCTCCTCGTTATTCAGCTATCGGTTATTATTCGTACCTTTACCCGAAAAAGGAATGCCACATGATACCCAAGACCCTCATTACCTACATCGAGACAGCAATCATTCCCCGGTACAAGGAGTTTGACAAGGCACACAACCTCTCACACGTCCGCACCGTCATCGAAGAAAGCCTTGCCCTCGCCCGGCAATATCCCGAAGCGGACGAACGCCTGGCATACGTCATTGCCGCCTACCATGACACGGGACTGTGCCGCGACCGCGCCACCCACCACCTTGTCTCCGGCGAGATACTGATGGCGGACTCCACCCTGCGGCAATGGTTCTCCGACACGGAAATCCTCCTCATGAAAGAAGCCGTAGAGGACCACCGGGCCTCTACAGACCACGAACCTCGTAGCATCTACGGCAAGATTGTTGCCGAAGCAGACCGTATCATCGATCCGGACATCACCCTGCGCCGCACCGTGCAGTACGGATTGAAACAGAATCCTGCCGCCGACAAGGAGTGGCACTACCAGCGGTTCCATCAGCATCTCATGGCAAAATATGCAACTGGCGGTTATCTGAAGCTCTGGTTTACCGAGGGGAAGAATGCGGAACAGCTGAAGAAGCTCCAAGCCATTATCGCAGACGAAGGACAGCTGCGGCAAGTTTTCAACCGAATATTCGAGGAGGAAAAGTAATAGCGGTATCAATGAAGCATATGCCCCATTTCATTTCCGACTATGGAAACGATTTGTTTCCTATAATGGAACAGAGTGTTCTCTATAAGGAAACAAAGTGTTTCCTATAACGGAACAAATCGTTTTATCCCGTCGAAACAAGTCGTTTCATACAAGAGAAACAATCTGTTCCGACGGGGTGTAACAAAGTGTTCAGTACTGTGAACTAATACAATAGCTCTATTTAGAAGGTCTCACAAGATAAGTATCCGCCTCCATAAATATAAAGACTTATAGGCGTGCCAACATGAGGAAATCATAAAACTCACAGATGGACTGGCCTTCGGTCTCTGATTCGAAGACAAAGAAGAGCGGCTGCTTTCCCTTATGCAGCTTTGCCGGAATAGAGAGCGAAGCATAGAACTCCCTGCAAGTGCTGCCAGCCTTCACATTCACAAGTCCTATCTCTACACCGCCTTTTGTTGTCCAAGGGCTACCCAGCATGATGCGGATGCGCCCGTCGGTATCTTCAGCCTTCAACCTTAACTGCATCTGCAAAGACTTATCTCGCGGAACGGCATTCATATTCAAGTATTTATATCCTACAATCGACCCACTTGTGTTATTCACCACCGGAGCGAACGGGATTTTGTGGTTGTTATCGCCGGCATAGGGATTATTATCCCGGTACACAGGCCGGATATAAGACCCCGTATACACATAATGGGGATAGACCTCTTTGATTCCTCCGGGATTGGTGTGCCAACAAGCCAGCCCGGCCGAGATGCGCTGCATAGGATTGAGCCCTTCAAGAAGGAAGCCTTCAGAATTGAACTCTCCGCGTGAAATCACGACTTTCCCGCCTTTTCCTTTTTCCACCTTTACATCAATGGCCGACACCATAGCTTGGCGTGCATAGCAATCGGTACCTATCTGGCGATGATAGAACACGTACCATTGCCCTCCTATCTTGCAGATACTGCCATGCGTATTTCCACCGGGCATGGCCGAAGCTATCACATTGCCTTTTTCATCATATTCGCGCGCACGGGCATCGATGATTGTTCCGCCATAGGTCCAGGGACCCAGAGGATGCTCGCTGTAGGCATAGGCCAACGTATAGTTGCTTGCATTGGGCAGACCATCTTCACCCTCAGCGGTAGTACGGCTATAGATAAACACATACTTATCCTCAATCTTGCGGATGGAGGATGCCTCAAAGAAGCGGAATATACCTTCCTGCCGATAGCCTGAAATCATGTTCTCCACCACTTCGGTACCCGGCTTTACCGTGCACATAGTAGTGGGGTCCAACTCCGCGCCATGCGAAATGCCAAATCCCCAATAACCATACACACGTCCATCATCATCGACAAACACTGCGGGGTCGAATCCCAAACAACCGAAAGTCTCGCGAGGACGCTCCTTATGCCAGTTGCATACCGTAAACGGGCCATCGGGACGGTCGCTTTTGGCAATCATGGAATTGCGCCCACCACCTTGATTATTCGGAAAGAGGTAGTAAGTTTTCTTACCATCGGCATCGGTAGTTACTGTCACGTCAGGGGCAAAAAGCACGTCGTCGGTTCCATCAGCATTCAGTTTATACAGTTCGGGCGACTCATTGACTTTAAATATCACGCCGTCATATCTCCAACGGGTCAGGTCCTCTACGGGTGCCGACCACACCACCTGGTCACGTCCGCAATACATCCACTTGAGATTATCGTGCGAACCATAAATATAAAGACGGTACTTGCCGGGACAGTCAGGATCCTCAAACACATAGGGCTCACCATCAGGAATAAATTCCCAAAGCGGCAGATAAGGATTCTGTGCAGATAATGTAAAAGACAGACCGATGAGACATGAGAAAATCATCAGAATTTTTCTTACTTTGTTTTTCATAATCGCATTGATTTATAGAATGATACTTAAATTATAATTGCGACAAAACTATCAATTTATCATTTTACTCTCGTGCTTTTAATGCAAATTAACATACCCACTTTCCCCGGTAAGTACTATCTTTGCTTAAAAAAGTGAAGATAGGCTGCACCTCAGCATAAAAAATGAACGCGTTCATTTCATTCTGCCTTCGGTTTGCACTATCTTTGCATCCAATTAACTGAACAATAACTAAAAAACAAGATAACACTATGGCATTAAAAGCTGGTATCGTGGGCCTTCCCAACGTAGGAAAATCCACTCTTTTCAACTGCTTGAGCAGCGCAAAGGCACAAGCGGCAAACTTTCCTTTCTGTACAATTGAACCGAATGTAGGTGTAATTACCGTTCCTGACGAACGTCTGAACGCACTGGCAGAACTGGTACATCCCCAACGGATTGTCCCTACGACTGTAGAAATCGTAGACATCGCCGGACTGGTGAAAGGTGCAAGCAAAGGCGAAGGGCTGGGAAACAAATTCCTCGCCAATATCCGCGAAACAGACGCAATCATCCATGTACTCCGCTGCTTCGACGATGACAACGTGACTCATGTAGACGGAAGCGTAAACCCCGTCCGAGACAAAGAGATCATCGACTACGAACTTCAGCTGAAAGACCTGGAAACCATCGAAAGCCGCATCCAGAAAGTACAGAAACAGGCTCAGACCGGTGGCGACAAGGCTGCAAAACAGGCTTATGACGTACTCGTTCAATACAAGGATGCACTGGAACAAGGCAAATCCGCCCGCACCGTCACTTTCGAAACGAAAGACGAACAAAAGATTGCTCACGAACTCTTCCTATTGACCAGCAAACCCGTGATGTACGTCTGCAACGTAGACGAAGCAAGTGCGGTAAACGGCAACAAATACGTAGACATGGTGCGCGACGCCGTGAAAGATGAAAATGCACAGATACTCATTGTCGCTGCAAAGACCGAAGCAGACATCGCCGAACTGGAAACATACGAAGACCGTCAGATGTTCCTTGCCGAAGTAGGGCTGGAAGAATCGGGCGTTGCACGTCTTATCAAGTCAGCTTACAAACTGCTGAACCTCGAAACCTACTTCACAGCCGGCGTACAGGAAGTACGTGCATGGACTTACGAGAAAGGATGGAAAGCTCCGCAATGCGCAGGCGTCATCCATACCGATTTTGAGAAAGGATTTATCCGTGCGGAAGTAATCAAATACGATGATTATATCCAGTACGGCTCCGAAGCGGCTGTCAAGGAAGCCGGAAAACTCGGTGTGGAAGGAAAAGAATATGTGGTGCAGGACGGCGACATCATGCACTTCCGCTTCAATGTGTGATTATCGGTAATCACTAACGACTTATTAATTATCACATAAGCATCAATGACATGAAATATCTCATAGCAGGAACCGGTGGAGTAGGCGGCAGTATAGCAGGCTTTCTGTCGCTTGCAGGAAAAGATGTAACTTGTATTGCCCGTGGAGCTCATTTGCAGTCAATACAAACCAATGGTCTGAAATTGAAATCGGATCTGAAGGGTGAACATACGCTTCAGATTAAGGCTACGACGGCCGAAGAGTTCAAAGGAAAAGCGGATGTGATCTTCGTCTGCGTGAAAGGATATTCCGTCGATTCGATTACCGAACTCATCAAAAGGGCATCGCATGAGAAGACAGTCGTCATCCCTATCCTGAATGTTTACGGGACAGGACCACGCATTCAGCGTCTCGTTCCGGGTGTAACGGTGCTCGATGGTTGCATCTACATTGTCGGCTTTGTTTCCGGCACGGGAGAGATCACTCAGATGGGGAAAATCTTCCGTCTGGTGTATGGCGCCCACAAAGGGACACAGGTGGCTCCCGCCATCCTGGAAGCTATTCAGAAAGACCTTCAGGAAAGTGGAATCAAAGCTGAGATTTCTCCGGACATCAATCGGGATACATTCGTCAAATGGTCGTTCATCTCGGCAATGGCGGTCACTGGTGCTTACTATGATGTACCGATGGGTGAAGTTCAGAAGCCAGGGAAAGTACGTGATACGTTCATCGGCCTTTCTACTGAGAGTGCCGCACTGGGACGTAAGTTGGGAGTGGAATTTCCCGAAGACCCCGTCAGCTACAATTTGAAAGTCATTGATAAACTCGATCCCGACAGTACCGCATCCATGCAAAAGGACTTGGCACGGGGACATGAATCGGAAATACAAGGTTTGCTGTTTGACATGATTGCAGCAGCCGAGGAGCAAGGTATCGAACTGCATGATATTGATATTTCTGACAGTACCATCAGCCGGATTA
>OGDX01001711.1_pt1 | contig 10207 bp, 13 predicted proteins | sample 1570461 | NCBI WGS metagenome assembly OGDX01 (sample SAMEA2582172, study PRJEB24529) | metagenome
TCCAGATCAGCAGAAGTTATGTCTCAAGGCTCGAGACCCACGCACTGGATCAGTTGCGCAAAGGCTGGCTTCAGGAATCATCGGTGGAATAGAGCGTGCCGCCTGCGGGCGGCGTACATATTCTCTTTTACAATGGGATTGGATGTGGGATACTGAATTCGTAAAATTGAAAACCGGGAAGGTGCAAAATGAAATGAAGATCCGTAAGGCAAACGCGAAAAAATAGATTCCATAAGCGAGTGACCTGAAAAGGACACCACCGAGAAAAGGAAGCCTCTATGAAAAAAGCATTGGCAGTACGGGAGCAGCAATGGTATCAGACGATCACGGCATGCTGCCTTCTGTGAGTGCTAAATTGATTCGAAGGAAAGTATGTGAGAAGAATTCTGTGTTCTGTTGCGTTCTTGCGGTCGAAATGTTGCAGGATGGCAAGCCTACACTGATTTACGCAATAGTTTGCAAGAAACCTGAAGAAAATTTTGCAAAAGAGAACTTTATGGGACATTACTTCTGCTAAAATGACCTTAGAAGAAACAAAAAGAAACTTCTGAGGAGGACAAAACAATGTCAAACGGTGATTATGGTTACTTCGGCAAAGGCGATACGGGCTATGCCCAGTACATGACGGCGTTCAACCGCAACTTCGGCGGCTCGTCCGGCGGCGGTGGTGGTGGCGGAAACCACAACAACAATGGCGGTGGCGGCGGGGACGGCAGCGGGTGCGGCTGCCTGATCGCTATTGCAGTGGTCGTGGTGCTGATCCTGATCGTCTTGGGTGGCTGAATCAATCCCTGCAGGTGAAACACAGGTTTTCCCTGTGGGGATTTTTCGAATCTGCTTGTAGAAAACGGCGGTCTATGATAGCATGAAATCAAAGAAAAACAGGAGGGCTTACACATGGTTTTACTGGTTGTGGATACACAGAAAGGTATCGTGGATGAACGCCTGTATGCGTTTGAAAAGTTTGTCAGCAACATCAGGAAACTAATCCGGACTGCCCGCGAACAGGGAATCGAGGTCGTCTATGTCCAGCATGACGATGGGCCCGGTACAGGCTTTTCCATCGGAGACGATGAATTTGAGGTCTATTCCGGGTTTGCACCGCTGCTGACTGAAAAACGGTTCGTCAAGACCGTATGCAGTGCGTTCAAAAAAGAAAGCGGTCTGCTGGAATATCTGACGGAAAAGGGCGAAAAAGATGTGATGGTCTGCGGCATCATGACCGACTTCTGCATCAATGCAACGGTGGAGGCGGGCTTTGAGCATGGCCTGCACATGATCGTTCCTGCCTATGCAAATTCCACGCAGGACAACGAGTACATGACAGGGGAGCAGAGCTACCACTATTACAATGAATTCCTCTGGCCGGACCGCTATGCCGATTGTGTGCCCATGGACAAGGCGCTGGAGCTGCTCAAAAAGTGAGGTGTTTACAATGATTTCTGAAAAAGTAAAAAATCAGATTCAAGTGGTGCAGGGTGATATTACCAAACTGGACTGTGACGGCATCGTGAATGCGGCCAATCGGAGTCTGCTGGGTGGCGGTGGCGTGGATGGGGCCATCCACCGGGCAGCAGGGCCGGAATTGTTGGCGGAGTGTCGTACGCTGCACGGCTGCCGCACCGGCGAAGCAAAAATCACCAAGGGCTACCGGTTGAGAGCAAAGTATATCATTCATACGGTAGGCCCGATTTATTCCGGCACAGCAGAGGATGCCGCGCAGCTGGCGGACTGCTACCGCAATTCGCTGAACCTTGCCAAAGAGCATGATGTCCATAGCATTGCGTTCCCGGCAATTTCGACCGGCGTGTATGGCTACCCGCTGGAAGATGCCACGGAGATTGCAGTCAAAACAGTGGCACAGTGGCTGGAAGATCACGCGGATTACGCCATGCAGGTGATTTTCTGCTGCTTCGATGCCCGGACGGAGCGGGTGTATCAGGCAAGGCTGTAACCGGAAGAGGTGTGAGAGATGGGCTTTTTCAAAAAGCTGTTTACAGGGATCGGGTTTGCGGCAGGATTTCTGTTCTTCGGATGCTTGTCAGTGATTGTGTATGCGTCCCGTGGACAGCATAAACCCTGCCATCGGCGCAGCAGCTTTTGGAACACACTGGAGCGCTACCTGATTTTTTCGTGGATCTGTGATGGTGTGCGCAGCAGCCGGAAACGAGCGGAAAAGTCCTATTATCAGCGCACAGGCAGCGATTTCTGGCAGACGCAGACACGGGTTCGACCGAAAAGTGTTAAAAATGCTGTTCCTGCGGTGAAAACACCAAGGCCGGAGACAAAAAGCACAAGCACAGGTGCAACGCGGTCGGTAAAACCAAAGAGAACGGAGCGTCCTTCTGCGGCACAGAAAGCATCGGCAGCACAAAGCGGTGCCAAAAGCGTGTCGGTACCGACTGTACTAGGGCAAAACGTTTCGGCGGCTGACGCAGAAAAGCATAGCGAACGGTCAAAGCCTAAGCCAGAACCCAAGCAGGAGCATGCTGCGCAACAGCCAGAAGCCAAAGAATTACATCAAAAGTCCGCACAGCAATTGGAAGCAGAACGGCAGCAAAAACTGGAAACTCTGCGCACTGCGATGCAGAAACAAATTTGCGCCATCCATGCAGATGTAGAACTCCCGGCCAACGGTCAGAATGACAGTGGGGCGGCGGAGCAGAAACTGCATGTCCTGTTGTACAAGTCCACGCTGCCAGAAAATGACCTGAATCAAGCGCTGGATGAGCTTCGGACGGAGCGCAGACGGCAAAAGGCAGAGTATCAGGGCGCACCGTTCGCAGATGTGTTTCTGGTGAACCTGATTTTGTCCGATGAGGATAGTGAGCGGGCCTGCATCGTGGATGTGGGGGATACCGGCATGAGCTATGTCATTCCGTGGGGCAGCATCCCGAAAGACCTGCAGGAACCGCTGCACCGCTATGTATCGGAAGCGGAAGGAAAGCTCTACGGCTACTGCAAGGAAGAACTCTGCAACAGTGAAAGCGGCAGGATGGTCGTGGAACTGTATCTTGGTAAACAGGATGGGCATGGCTCCCGAATCCTGTACTGAAAATGGAGTAAAGATTGAAATACAGAGAAATCGCAGACGGCATTTTTGTTGACCGTCCCAACCGCTTTATTGCCCATGTAGAAGTGAATGGAGCAGTGGAAACCGTCCATGTCAAGAACACCGGGCGGTGCAAAGAGCTATTGCTGCCTGGCACGGCGGTTCGGCTGGAAGTGTCGGATAACCCGAAACGCAAAACAAAATACGACCTTGTGGCGGTACACAAGCAGGGCCTTGGCTGGGTCAATATGGACAGTCAGGCACCTAACAAGGTAGTAGGAGAGTGGCTTGCAAAACAGGGCTACGACTATATCAAGCCGGAATTCACCTATGGGAAGTCCCGCATCGACTTTTATATGGAAAAGGGCGAGCAAAAGTATCTGATGGAAGTCAAGGGCTGCACACTGGAAGTGGACGGTATCGGCTACTTCCCGGATGCACCCACCGAGCGCGGCGTGAAGCACCTGCACGAGCTGGCGCAGGCACAGCAGGCAGGGTATCGGTGCGCAGTGGCTTTCGTGATTCAGATGAAAGGCATCACCGAGGTGCGGCCAAATGTCAGCACACAGCCGGAGTTTGGTACGGCACTGGCCGAAGCAAAGGCCGCAGGTGTGCGGGTGCTGTTTTTGCTCTGCCATGTAGGGCGGGATAGTCTGGAAATCGTGGAGCAGAGGGAAGGGTGAAGACGGCAGAAAAATGCTTTGCGTGATTCAGTCACAGAAATCATAAATAGGAAATGTTATCATATAGATACAAGAAACACACCGATAACATTCTAATGGAGGATTTCGATATGAAGGCAAAGTTTTACATCTGCAATCACTGTGGCAACCTCGTCACTACCATCCATAACGCAGGCGTTCCGCTGGTCTGCTGCGGGGAGAAAATGAAAGAGCTGGTTCCCAATACGGTGGAAGCCAGCGGCGAGAAGCATCTGCCGGTGGCAGAGCTTTCCGGCAGTCGTCTCACGGTCACAGTGGGCGCGGTGGAGCACCCCATGGCGGATGTTCACTATATTCAGTGGATTTTTGTGGAGACTGAGAACGGCGGGCAGATCCGCTATCTGAATCCGGGGCAGGCTCCCAGCACTGTTTTTGAACTGGGCAGTGAAAAACCGGTGGCCGTTTACGCGTACTGCAATCTGCATGGGCTCTGGATGACGAAACTCTAATACAATCAATGCAAACGGGGAGTGATTTGATGTCACTCCCTGTTTTTTGATGAGAACTTTATGCGGTTCTTTTGGTTCGGAACTGTGTATAAATGGGATGGATAAAATGAGCAGGCACACTATATGCGTTTGTTAAACGCTAAAAGTGTTTAATTCTTTGCGTTGAATCGTGAAAATGAGACCTGTGAAAAACGTAGAAAATTTGATATGTTTGCGCTGCAAACTAAGGCATATTGATGTTTTTGAAACGAGTTTATAGTGAAATATGTGCGATTCGAGTGCAGATATTCATTCTTGTGAGTTTGTTGTGCGAATTTGTCACGTTCCGCCGCAAAAAAGGACTTGACGGAAAAAATACTCTGTGATAATTTATGAGCAAATTCGCTTTTGTGAAATAAAGTCGAATTTGAATCCGCATGCATTATCTTGGTATGCGGAAAAGGAGAAAGCATCTTTATCGCAGGGAGGATTGCAAACAAAAACCAGTTCCTCCGCCCAAACCGCTGCGTAGCAGCAGAAAGGACGACCGAATATGAGTTATGACAAAGTGCAAGTCGGCAACAGAATCCGCGGAAGCCGCCTCGAAAAAGGCTGGACGCAGGAACGGCTTGCAGCAGAAGCTGAAATTTCAGTGCAGCAGCTTCGCGCATTGGAAAAAGGACAGCGCAATCTGGGAGTAGATCACTTGGGACGCCTGTCAGACGCAATGGGGGTCAGCAGTGATTTCCTGCTGAAAGGTTGTTCTGAAAACAGTACATTGGTTTGCAAGATGCTGGATGACCTCAAGAAAAAATTGAAGCCACCGGAGCAAATCGCAGAAAAATGAGCGGTTTTACCGCAAAAACAGTATATTTTAGCGCTTTACAGCAATGAAAGTACTTGCTATAATATCGCCATAGCGCAAGTTTCAATTGCGCAAGAGGGAAAATTGCCTGAAATGCATTAAAGGCTGATAATACTCCGTGAGCTGCTCACAAGAGCAGCTCCATCGAGTCGCGGTCATTGTGCATTTTCAAGCTGAAAACAGGCCGGGACTCGAAAAAAGGAGTCTCGGCCTGGTTGTGTTTTCGGCGCAAAGGAAAGGATTGAACAATGCGATTTGATGCAAAAGAATTCGGCGGACGTATCCGCGATTTGCGGAAAAAGAAGGGGATTACACAGGAACAGTTGAGTATAATGCTGAACGTTAGTGCGAACCATCTTGCAAAAGTTGAAACGGGAAGCCGCTGCTGCTCGATTGAGTTGCTGCAGGATCTTTCGTCCTGCCTGAATGTCAGAACGGACTATCTGCTGAACGGAGATGCACCGCATAACAACCATCTGAGGGAAAGACTGACGTTTGCGTCGGTTTACAAAGGGATACATATAAAAACAACTAAAAATGGACTGCCAACCTACTGAATTTACCGCCCTATCGAGACACAGGGCGGTTTTTTCATGTGCAGGGAAAGGAGGTATCCCTATCTATGGGGCTTGACTAAAAACGGTCAGGCCCTTTTTTCATGCCATCAAATAAGAAGGAGGTAATTCGAATGGCCGATGAAAAATCGAAAATTGTGACTGACGCAACCGGGCCGGATGCTGGCCCTGTTCCGGTACAGCCCGAGGTAGGCGGTGACACTTCGGTACCCAAGCAGGAACAGCCCGCTCCCGAAGCGGTTTCCCCGGATAAGGCCACGGCTCCCGAGCAGTCGGCAACCGCCCAGCTGGAGAAAGGCGCTGACGCTCCCAAGGAACAGAAAGCCGCCAGCGTGTCCGTCTTTAACTTCTCTGAAATTATGGCCGAGAAGAAAGCGGCGGAAAAGGCCGCCACCCAGCAGGAGGCAAAAACCCCGGATAAGGTGGCTCCCACTTCACCGTCCAAGGAGGACGGGCCGAAGCAGGAAAAGTCCAAAGAGCAGGAACAGGCACCGAAGCGCCGGGGCCGACCGCCCAAGGCCGACAAGGACAAGGCTGCCGCTCCTGCACAGAAGGAAGCTCCCGGCAAGAAGGATAAGGCGGTACAGAAACCCGCACAGCCGGGAAAAACGGAAAAAGCCGCTCCCTCCGCCAAGAAAGCCGAGAAAGCCCCCAAGGCTCCAAAGCCCGCCAAGGGTGCGCCGGAGGTAAAGGCTCCCGTTCAGGCTGAAACGCCTGCGGTTCCCGCAGGGGCTCCCCGCCCGGCCAAGGACGAGCAGATCGTCTATATCAAGCTGTCCGAGCTCCACGCCTTCAAAAACCACCCCTTCCAAGTCCGCAACGACGAGGAAATGAAGGCTATGGTGTCCAGCGTCCGGGACAAGGGCGTGACCCAGCCCGCTATTGTCCGCCCCCGTGAGGACGGCGGCTATGAGATCGTGTCGGGCCACCGCCGCCAGAAAGCCAGCGAGCTTGCGGGCTTTACGGATATGCCCTGTATCGTCCGTAACCTGACAGATGAACAGGCTATCACGCAGATGGTGGAGGACAATACCAACCAGCGTGAAAATATCCTGCCGAGTGAGCGGGCCAAGGCCCTGAAAATGCAGTTGGAGGCCATCAAGCACCAAGGGACCAGGGAGGACACTTCGGGCCAACTTGACCCGAAGGACGCCGGGCGGCGTTCCAATGAGATCGTTGCCGAGCGCAACAAGATGACCGTCAAACAGGTACAGCGGTATATCAAACTCAATGACCTTGTGCCGGATTTGCAGAAGATGATGGACGCCGGACAGATCAAATTCACCCCGGCGGTGGAGCTGGCCTACATCAAACCCAAGAACCAGCGGTATATTGCCGTTGCCATTGAAAGCCAGCAGTCAGCCCCTTCTCTCTCGCAGGCCCAGCGCATGAGGGAGCTTGACCAGAAGGGCGTTCTGAACGGGGATGTGATTGACGGCATTATGATGGAGGATAAAAAGGAGGTAGACAAAGTGATTTTGACAGGTGCGGAATTGAGTAAATACTTTGGGAAGGAAACCACCCCGAGGGAAATGAAAGACCAGATCATCAAACTTCTGGACGACTGGAAGGGCCAGCAGAAGGAAGTTGCCAAGCCGGAAAAGAAGTCTCCCGAGGCGGAGAAGTAAAGCCCACTTCGGGATAAGTTGGCCCGAGGGTGTATGCGGGGCTCTGCCCCGCACCCCGAAGCTCAAAGGATATTTCATATTCCCCGTCGCCGGGTTTTCAGGTAGCATATCCGGAAAAATCAGTCAAGGGCCACAGCCGCCGCAGGCGGTGCCAAAGGCACCCTTGACGGATTTCTCCCGGCTATGCTTTCAGGCGGCAAGCGACGGGGATATATATTCCTTTGAGCCGTCCCCCTTCCCACGGGAAGGGGCGGAGGGGTTGGGCTTATCCGGCGCAGCCTCATTAAAATATGTAGAAACGGAGGAACAAAACCTTGAAACGACCTTTGGCATACATTACCGCCGCATGGTGCGGTGACCCCGACACGGATATGGAGCTTGCGGCCCACTACTGCCGGATGGCATACGAAGCGGGCTTTTCTCCTATCTGCCCCATTCTCTATCTGCCGCTGTTCATCAACGACGCTATCCCGGAGGAGCACAAGAACGGGATTGATATGCGCCGGGATATGTTGCGCCGCTCCCATGTGCTTGTGGTCTGCGGCGGCGAGGTGGACGAGGATGTGAAGAATGATATTGCTGTTGCCAAGCGGCTCAATATCACAGCCACCACCCTTGACGGTATCCTGACCGTCAACCAGCAGGGCCGCCATGATGTTTGAAGCCTATGTGACCAATCTGGGGATGTACCCGGAACGGGGCGTTGAAGTCGGGGAATACCTGAAATTTCCCACTACCATTGAGGAAGTGCAGGCCCTGTTCTCCCGGATTGGCATAGACGGAAAACGCTATGAGGAATACTTCATCACCGATTATCAGAGTGATGTGCTGGGACTGTATGACCACCTCGGAGAATACGAAAGCCTTGACGAGTTAAATTACTTGGCGCACCTTCTGGAAGAAATGACCCCGGACGAGCTGGAAAAGCTGGAAGCAGTCATGGACGCCGGGGAGTACACAGGCAGCGTCAAGGATTTAATCAACCTGACCCAAAACCTTGACTGCTTCGAGTTTTATCCCGGAGTGAAGGACGAGGAAGAATTGGGCCGTATGTATATCTTGGAGTTTGAAGCTCTCACGGTGCCGGAGCACCTGATCGACTACATCGACTACGAGGCATACGGGCGGGATGTGCGTATCAACGAAGGTGGGCATTTTGCCCCCGGCGGCTATGTGTTCGACAATCAGAGCAAATTTATCGAGCACTATACCGGGCTGGACGATATTCCCGAGGAATACTGCATTTCCCATGTCCAAGCCCGGGACGAGAAGGAGGAAACACGCTCCATTTTGGAGACAATCAAGCAGTTCAAGGAGGCTCCGCCTGTTCCCCACAAGGACAAGACGGGGCCTTCCCATGAGGAACGGTAGACCTCGGGCCAAGTTGGCCCGAGGTTCCACTATCCGGGCGGCTCCCCGGGGGCCTCCCGGTTTCCCTAAATTCCCCGGAGGAAAGGAGGCAGTATGCAGGAATATGTAGAAGAACGGACAGTTGCCATATCCGTCAAAGCGGGCAAACTCTCGGGGCGGGCGCTGGCGGCGGCCTGCAAAAAAGTCCTGGCAGAAATGAAAAAGCACCATGAGGCGGCAAAACGGCCCCACGGCAGGCAGAGCGTAAAGAAGCTGATGAACCACTACGGCACCAAAAGCGCCATGACGCTGGTGGGAGCCCCCAAGGACTTTGACCGTATTGCCAAGGAGTTCCATGTGGACTACGCCTTTCACAAGACCAGTCCCGGCCACTATCTGCTGTTTTTCAAGGCAGATCAGGCGGACGTCATCACAGCGGCCTTCTCCAAATACACGGAAAAGGTCATGGGCCGCAGTCAGGAAAGGCCGTCTATCCTCGGCCAGCTCCGGCAGTTCGTGGAACAGATAGCGGCAAGGCCCAAGGAGAAGGAACGGGCCAGAGAGGCGGTGAAGGAAGAACGGTGAGCAAGAAAATCAAGAAATATGTACTTCCATATTTCCCGTATCTCATAGCCTTTTGGTTTTTCTCCAAGTGCGGCACCGCCTACCGCATGGCGGCTGGGGCCAACCTTGGTGAAAAACTGTTCGGCATGGTCAAGACCATCGGCCCGGTGTTTCAGTCCTATGCACCGGGGCTGGGGCTTTTCGACCTCGCCGTGGGCGTGGCTGGGGCCGTGATATTGTACTTTGTGGTGCAGTCCAAAATCAAGAAGGCCCGGAAGTTTCGCAGGGATATGGAATACGGCTCCGCCCGCTGGGGTACGGAGGCGGACATAAAGCCGTTCGTAGACCCCAAGTTTGAAAACAATATCATCTTGACCGGGACGGAATTTCTCACCATGAACACCCGTCCAAAAAATCCGGCCAACGCCAGAAACTTAAACGCCTGTGTCATCGGTTCGTCCGGCTCGGGCAAGACGAGGTTCTGGCTCACGCCCCAGCTCCTTCAAGCCCATTCGTCCTATGTGGTGGTAGACCCCAAAGGCGGCACCCTCACCCAATGCGGTTATTTCCTGCAAAAAAAGAAGGGCTACAAGGTCAAGGTGTTCAACAGCATAGATTTTTCCAAGTCTATGCACTATAACCCGATGGCCTACATCAAGACAGAAAGCGATGTGCTGAAATTCGTCAACGCCCTGATTGCCAACACCAAGGGGGACGGCAAAGAGGGGGACGAGTTCTGGACGAAAGCGGAAACGCTTTTGTACTGCGCCCTTGTGGCCTATATCGTCTTTGAGGGGCCGGAGGAAGAACGCAACATGAATACGCTGGTTGAAATGATAAACAGCATGGAAGTACGGGAGGATGATGAAAGTTTCAAGAACGCCGTGGACTATATGTTTGACGGCCTCGCCAAGCGCAACCCCCAGCATTTCGCTGTGCGCCAGTATGCCAAATATAAGTTAGCCAGCGGTGTTGTATGCTCTAAAAGACTTCTTAATCAAGCGGTTGGGAAGTCTCTTAGAA
>OGDX01001722.1_pt1 | contig 10135 bp, 4 predicted proteins | sample 1570461 | NCBI WGS metagenome assembly OGDX01 (sample SAMEA2582172, study PRJEB24529) | metagenome
GCCTGGCTGGAGGAGCCTGTGATGAAGAAGTTAATTACATTCTGGTTCTGCATAAACTTCTCTTCGGTCATTACCCAACCGGCACCGAAAGAGTAAAAGTTGTCCCAAGTATTACCTGTCTTATAGAAAACAGATGAACCGTCCCTACGGAAAGAAGCATTAAGTAAATAACGATTCTTGTAGTTATACAATACTCTGAACAAATAAGACATGGTAAATCTGTCACTCTGAGAACCACCATTAGTTGCCGTAGATATATCGTCGATAGTAGAGAGCCACCATCTGTCCGGGTCGTCGCCCACCAAAATGCCGTAGCCCGCAAGCTGGCTGCGTCCACCACTCAAACTGGAAGACTCATTGTAATTGGTTGTAAGACCGGCAGTCAATGTCAATCCATGATTGCCAAACTGTCCGAGATAAGTCAACACATAGTCAGACTGTGCAGCAAGAGATGTAGACTTGCTTTGGTTCACACTTTCTCTTTCAGTCAACCGTTCTTTCCCCCCCTCCACATCGGGATTATAAACATAAATCAGCGGAGAATATGAACGTCCCTGACTGGAAGCATAGTCCATAGAGAAAGTTGCTTTGAACGTAAGGTTCTTCAGAATATCTATCTCTCCGAACACATTACCTGCCACGCGATAGTTTTCAGACTTGTTGTGAGCACCGCGCAGCTCTGTTTCAATAAGAGGATTCCACACTTGTGCACGCTGGAAGTCGGGCAGCGTATGTATCAGTCCCGATTCAAGGTCATGAGTAGGAGCAATAGGAGCAGCCTTCAAAGCACCATCCACACCCTTTGCATCAGGATACTTGGCACGAACTCCATTAAGCTGGAAACCAAAACGCAGGAAATCGGTTACGCTATATTCACTGTTCAAGTTTACGGTAAACTTATTGAGCTTTTCCGTTTTAATGGAACCTTCTTCCATGACGTAACCCAAACCCAAATAAAACTTACTCTTATCCGTTGCACCCGTAATGCTCACATTGTTATTGGTCAGAAAACCTGTCTGGAATATCTCATTCTGCCAATCAGTATTACCAGTCCATTGAGTATAATCATAAGGGTCGCTTCCTTGAGATATCAACTGCTCGTTGTACAGCATCTTAAACTCTTCGGCATTCGTCACACCTACACGGTCATAAATAACCTTCCAACCCACTGAAGAGTTGATATTGACCATCGTCTTCCCTATTTTTGCCCTTTTAGTAGTAATGATGATTACACCATTGGCACCACGCACACCGAAAATAGCCAAAGAAGAAGGGTCTTTCAAGATTTCCATAGATTCAATATCCGCAGTGTTCAGATAATTGATATTGTCCGTGAACAGTCCATCTACCACATAAAGGGGTTTGAAACCGTTAATGGAGTTCGTACCGCGAACACGGATTTCAGGGTCTTGTCCTGCACGACCCGTATTCACCACCTGTACACCGGCAACCTTACCCTGTATGGATGCCAGTGGATTGGTAGAAGGCTTAGAGGCAATCTCGTCCGCTTTCACAGTAACGATAGAACCGGTCAAGTCGCGTTTCTTGGCACTACCATAACCAACTACAACCACCTCATCAATGAGCTGGCTGTCCTCTTCCATCTTCACATTGATAGTTGAACGCCCATTTACGGCAATCTCCTGCTCACGCATACCTATATAACTAAAAATCAAGGTAGCATTAGATGCCACATCAACAATCTGATATTTACCATTTATATCAGTAATACTACCTTTACTCTCCTGCCCTTTTACACGAACAGAAGCACCGATAACAGTTTCGCCTGTCTTGTCCGTAACGACACCCGAAATCGTAATTTTGTTCTGTGCCATCGAAGTAATGGCAAACAATAACATCACACATGTAATTAGTAGATTTTTCTTCATTTTGTATTGATTTAAAATTCTTTTGCAAACATACCGGAGAAGTTGATATATTTCAAAAAACAAGCTACCACAAGAGTACCACAGTTCACCGGAGGGGTACATCATTGCTACTACTGTATAACATAAACGACAGATTATAAGGAATATAAAAGTACAATAAATATTTAGGTACTATTCATATAATAGAGCAAGAAGATAGAAAAGCAAAGGGGCTTTTATCCTATTCTGAAGTTTTTTATCCCATATTCAAGAACGTCATACCTTTCACTGCCTCAAAGCCGACCATAAGATTTCCATAACCGATTGCCATTATACGATAGATTATATACCAAGCAAATACTGCAAAACGTTTGCAGTGAAGATGTAGACAATATGCAGCAACAATGCCATCTCAACGCAGTGGCTCGAATGCTGCATATTGCCGTCTTGAGAATCAGTTAGAGTAACTTGAACGCTGCTTTCTTTACGTCCTGGCTATTTCTGCCAATCATCACCTCAAAGTCACCGGACTCGCATACAAAATCAAGATTGTAGTTGTAGAACTTCAGCAATTCGGGAGTAATCTTGAAAGATACTTTTTTAGATTCACCGGCTTTCAGGAAAATCTTCTCAAAGCCTTTCAACTCTTTCACCGGACGGGTTACACTTCCCACAAGGTCACGAATATAAAGTTGAACCACTTCTGCACCGTCTCTCTTGCCGGTATTGGTCACAGTCACGGTAGCAGTCAGTTCGCCCTTATCCGTCATGCTAGTCTTGTCCAAAGACACGTCGCTATAAGAGAATGTGGTATAGCTCAAGCCGAAACCAAAAGGATAAAGCGGTTCATTGTCTATGTCTATATAGTTGCTGCGGAATTTCTGGAACCATGCACCGTCGGCAAGAGGGCGGCCCGTGTTCTTGTGGTTGTAGAACAAAGGAATCTGTCCCACGCTCTTCGGGAAAGTCGTAGTCAGCTTCCCACTCGGATTCACATCACCAAACAGGACATCACCGATGGCAAAACCTGCCTCACTGCCCGCAAACCATACATTCAGAATGGCCGGCACGTTTGCCTGCTCCCAGTTCAGTACCAGCGGACGACCGGTAAACAGTACCAGTACCACTGGTTTTCCTGTTTTCAATAATTCTTGTAACAGCATGCGTTGGGTGTCGGTCATTTCAAGATTCGTGCGGCAACTGCTCTCTCCACTCATTTCCGAAGACTCACCGAGCGCAGCCACAATAACATCCGATTTGGCAGCCACGGCAAGAGCCTCGTCCAGCAACTCCTTGTCCGAACGATTGTCACGGTGTAAAGAACGTCCGAACATAGTGGCACGTTTCTCATATTCGGCATCACTCATCAAATTACAGCCTTTCGCAGTCAATATTTCGGCTTTATCGCCTGCTACCGCCTTCAAACCTTCAGCCAAAGAAGTTGCATTCTTCAATACAGCAGCCACACTCCAAGTACCCGGCATATTACTGCGGCTGTCTGCCAACGGACCTACCACAGCAATAGTGCCTTTTTTGGCCAGCGGAAGCACATTACCCTCGTTCTTCAACAACACCAAGCTCTCCGAAGCAATCTTACGCGCAACAGCACGATGCTCTTTGGTAAAGATTTGCTTCTTGGCACGCTTCACATCACAGTATTTATAAGGATTATCGAACAAGCCCAACTTGTACTTAGCTTCCAAAATACGGCGACAAGCCGCATTAATTGCTTCTTCTGTCACTTTTCCTTCTGTCAATGACTTCTTGAGCGTACCTACAAATGCATCGCTCACCATATCCATATCCACACCTGCATTCAGTGCCAAGGCGGCAACAGTCTGCGTATCGCCCATACCGTGGTCGGTCATCTCAGCAATTCCAGTATAGTCTGTCACCACAAAGCCGTCAAATCCCCACTGCTTACGCAGTATATCCGTCATCAACCACTTGTTTCCAGTGGCAGGAATGCCATCGACCTCATTGAAAGAGGCCATCGCACTGCCCACACCGGCATCAACCGCCGCCTGATAGGGCAACATGTATTCATTGAACATGCGCTGATGACTCATATCTACTGTATTATAATCACGTCCTGCCTCACCGGCACCATACAAGGCAAAATGCTTTACACAAGCCATGATTTCATCATTACGGCTCATATCCTTTCCCTGATAACCACGTACCATGGCCTGCGCAATGGCTGCTCCCAGAAACGGGTCTTCACCGTTGCCCTCGGACACACGCCCCCAACGGGCATCACGGCAAATATCCACCATCGGACTGAATGTCCAGCAAATACCGTCGGCGCTGGACTCAATGGCTGCAATACGTGCCGATTCTTCAACCGCCTTCATATCCCATGTACACGACAATCCCAAAGGAATGGGAAACACCGTTTCATATCCATGAATAACATCCATACCAAATAAGAGAGGAATACCCAAACGACTTTCTTCAACCGCCTGCTTCTGTACATCGCGGATACGTTCCACGCCTTTCAGATTGAAAAGCCCGCCCACTTCACCGGCACGAATACGTTTGGCCACATTACTACTTTTAGCCTGACCGGTCGTAATCTCACCGGTAACCGGCAGATTCAACTGACCTATTTTCTCTTCCAGGGTCATCTTCTTCATTAAATCGTCGATGAAACGATTCATATCGACCGGAGATTTCTGCGCATACGCACTAGCGGCAGTAAACACCAACAAGACTAAAAATGATTGTAACTTGAAAAGTAAATGCTTCATGTCTTTCATGCTTTTAATTTATAGAAATATTATTTTGCTGCAAATAAAAGAAAAGCATGCGACAATCTCCACATCCCGCACTACAACAAAAGTACACCCATCACTAAAAAACAAAAGAGGAAGTACAATATTAGTACTTCCTCCATTAATATTTTACTGTAAAACAGTCATTTAAAATTTATAAGGAAATCAGTCAAACTTTCTTCCGGAAGCAAATCGAATTTCTTACGTAACCGGTATCTCGCAGCATCAACCCCACGTGTAGAAATGTTGAGCAACTTCGCTATCTCCTTTGTCGGCATATTCAAGCGGAGCAATGCACAAAAGCGTAAATCTCCTGAAGTCAAATCAGTATATTGAAGTTTCAGATTCCGGAAGAAATTTTCATGTATACGGTCAAAATTAGCTTGAAACATTATCCAGCTCTCTTCATCAGACACTATATTATTGTTAACCAAAGCGAGAAGCTTATCCAAATTCTTACGACTATGCTGTCCGGACAACTTTTGCTTCTGTATCTCCTCTTTCAATGAATTCAAAAACTCCTGATGAGCGATATTCATCATTACCACGCTGGACAATTCTTTGCTTTTAAAACGCAAATCGGCCTCAAGCTGTTCCTTTTCCAACTCGATAATCTTCTTCTCTTGCCGTTCAAGCTCTGCTTGATGGGCTACACGCTGCTGCTCAATCACACGATCCTTCTTTTTCTTCACAAAACGATAAACAATATATTGCAGCAAGGCCAGCAGGCACAACCCTATCAGAATGTAGCTTCCCACAGCCCAATAAGACAAATACCACGGAGACAAAATCTCAAAGGGAAACTCTACCGATGCCAAAACTCTACCAGTATCATATATCTCCGCCCGAAAAACATAACTTCCATAAGGAAGACGGGCATACTTTTTCTGCAAATTGCGTCCATCGGGTATCCACTGATCAGAATACCCTTCCAACCGGTATCTTACTTTATAAGTATAATCGTTATAAACCGGATAGCACAATGTAAAACTCACTGTATTAAACTCATGTTCGACCTTGACTCCCGACTGCACGACCAATGTTTTCCGTTTATCACTGAATTCCTCAGTAACCTGCATCTCTGAAATCCATAAAGAACGCCTAGTCTGAGATTTATATAACGAGGAACTATCTGTTTCAATACGGGCAATAGCATTATTCAAGCAAAGATAGGAATGATTATTTCTCTTGTCATAAACCACGCTTCCTCGTTCTTCCACAGCCAGACCGTCAAACAAAGAATATGGAATCCGAAGTTCGATATTGAAAGTATTTATCGCACACTTCACCAAATACACAGTCCTGTCGCCCACAAACCAATAGTAATCTCCGTTCGCATGACTCACAGTCTTGATTCCTTTCAATTCCATCAATTGCTCATTCATTGTTTCATAAGGAACAATCGAATCAGTCATATCTTCGTAAGTATAGAAATATTCCCCATTAGAAAAAACTACCCGACCATTGATTTTGAACAAAGTAAAACTCCCACCTTTCACTTCTCCCAAGCTCTCATACTTCCGCACATCCTTTACCTGCTTCATATCCGAATCAATCCGAAAGCGATACAAACCATTCCTTAAATGTTTCGCCCAAATATTCCCTTGATGGTCCACTTCTATATGACGAATCATGTGGCTGAACCCACGTAAGGACCGAGTAAAGCAATACTCTCCCGAAGCAGTCTCCGTATATAAATTCAGAAGCGCATAAGCTCCCTCCAACAAAAAAGATTGTTCCTTCAATTCAATCTTTTCCATACACATCCCTCCTTTTACATCAGATACCAGCTTTGATTTCAGTCCTGATATAAAGAAAGTCCCCTTGTTGTGCCCGCAGAAAATCTGTTTTCCCCATTCATCGACGAACCACGCTTGTTCTTCCAAACCCGGAACTAATTCAGTCTTTCCATCCTTAAGCCAATAAAGTCCCTGATTAGAAGCAATATAAGCTTCATTTTCCCTTACCAAGACATCATATACCATGCCTATTTTACGAAATGGAGATTCATAATAATAGATTAAAGAATTGTTGTGTATATAGGCAATACCTTCATCCAAAGCTGTCCATATATTGTTGTCATCATCACAATACAATCTCAAAACAGTATTGTTCTGTAGTTTATTATCCGTATTGACCTTCCAAATCAGCTTTCCCTTTTTATCCAACGCATATATGCCATCAGATATTGTGCCAACAACGTAGCAACTGTCTTTGGTCATCACCGCACGATTAATGGTATGCTTCCTGAATATATCATCACATTCAGTTTCCCATTTTTCTACCCTCCCATCTCGATACAGGAAACCTCCCTGATTACGGGTAAACATTAAAACCGCATCATCATAAGGGAGCCCGGCCAGGACATCACTATCTCCAAATGCTTTTCTGGGAATAAGTTCTTTCATTTCCCTACCGGCAAAGACATAAAGTCCGCCGTTTATTCTTTGAGAATAAAAAGTATTTCCAACCTGGAACAAATTCAGTGGAAGGTTCTTCATTCGAATACCTTCTACCGAATTTCCATTATAAAAAAAGAGAGAACCGAATGATTGAAATACAATTTCTCCTTGAACGCAAGCAATATCCCAGATTTCGTCATTATGAAACGCAAAATCTTTCACCTTATTTTTCAATGAATGATATTGAAGAGTGTCATAAGGAGTACGGACAAAATAACCGAATTCTTCGTAAGAGCCTACATAAATTCTTCCATCTTCACTGATATATATAGCACGCACAATTCCTTTTGTCGGTAATTCATACAGCCGCCAAGCACTTCCATCAAATTCCAACAGCCCACTGTTATTACCGAAATACATCACTCCTCTTTCGTCCTGAGCAATGGCCCAATTCTGAATACCAGCATTATAATCCGACACTGAATAGCTCCTCACTATAGGAGAAAAAGGTATGGGTGAAGCTTGCAGCAAACTACTGAAAACCAAAAACAAGAGAAACGTTATTGCAATTCTCATGAGTACTGTTTATAGGTATTTACCAGCAAAGATAAAGCTTTTTGCGTTTTCGTAAAAACAAAATCGCAGATTATCCTCTTTTATAGAAAGATAATCCGCGATAATATCCAAATCCAATTTATTAATTTTCAGCAGTTTTCTGTTTTCCCAAAGGAATAGAAACACCCAAGTAAGCATTAACATTCTTCGTATTCTTACCAAAGAACATATAGTCTGTTCCCGCAAAGAAAGGCCCCAGTTTCAGTGCCAGACCGAAGGTTTTACCGGCTCCTTGAAGTACGGAATAGCTGGCAGCTACATTGAAAGCATTCGTCGGACGGATGCAGGCAGAGAAAGTCAGCTCATTCAAAGTTTTCGGCTTGGCAAAACGACCGGTATACAAGGCACCCACTACCAGCCAATCATTCAGCAAGGCATATTCAGCGCCAAGAACCATTGTAGAAGTCAATCCACGGGTACGGCTCTTCTCAGAAGCTTCCTCTGTCTTGAGCTGCAACATGTCATAGTTAAGAATCTCGCCGCTGTTCACAATATTTATGAACTCCTGCTGCGAGGCCGGGTCAAGAAGATCATAAGTCTGCTCTGCATTGGCTCGCGCTATACTGGTATTCGATTTAGACCATTTGATAAAGCCCAAATCAAGAACTGAAGCAGAAAGTGTCAATTTATCCAGTAACTTGTAAGATATTCCCAAATCAATAGCCCCACCATATCCGGCAAAACCGAAACTGCCAAAATCGATTTCATCGATATAATCACCATTCTCGTTCTCGGGAAGTTCTAACAGCTTTGACGAGTTCTCCAAAGTTGCATCCACTTGAATGGAAGCTTTACTCGTCACTCCTGAAGAGCCCACAGAAGGAGTTTCCACATGAATCTGGTTAATGTTCAGCTTTAAGTTACCGATACCCAGCAGCATCTTCACCTTACCGCCTACAGCCAGTCGGTCTGTTATATTCCTTGCAAAGCCAACGCCGACTTCTGCATAGGAATTTATCTCAAGCTTCTGTCCATTAATGGTTTCGTTAATGCCCAAATAGTCAGAAATATTGTCACCAAACTCCAGGCTACTCATGTTATTCATAAACTGGAACATGGTTTTCGGTATGGCGGCACCGATATCATTACGCAACCCCACATTGACTGACCAGAAGTTCTTTCCTTTATACCACCCGGCAGACAGAATGTCGGTACTCAAATTCACATTCAAGTTATTGATAGCATCCAGTCGGTTCATAAAGTCATTGCTCATGAAATAGTCGCTATCATCACTGTTCTCAATAATGTCCATAATATCCCTATACCCCAGGGAACTGGAGTTGACGGTAGCATTCAACGAACCTATCGCGGGAATATTCAGATAACCGCGTCCCGGCATCAAGGCCGGATTGAGCTGCATACGCTGGCTACTTCCTTCCATAAAGTAGGAAGTGCGCAGAAACTGGGCTTGTCCGGAAAGAGAGAAGCAAAGCAACAATACCACAGACAGCCATACTTTCAGAGAATTCAATCGTTTCATAACCTTGTCAATATTTTCATTATCACCTGCAAAAATATAAAACAAGTTAATACCCTACAAACAACTTAACCGAATAGCCGTGTATAAAAGGCTTATACAGAGACTATCCGGTATAAATTAAGGAGCAAATAAAAGAATCCTCTTAAGAATGCCCTTATACTATTTCATCATAAACATTCTCATTTGCTCTCGTAGCGGTACTCAGAAAAACCGGGGCTGCCTCCTTTCTTTATTGCAGAGACATTGACGTCACTGTCGGAGCACTCAACATTTCCTTGTATTTTGCCGGAGCAGTCAGTATCTTTACAGCCTCTTTCAAGTCATCATCATCTTTCAACTGCTGGATAATGCTTCCACGCTGGAAATAATAACGCTTGATGATTTCTACCGCAATCATGCTCTTGATGTCCTTGGAGAAATGGTCAAGGTCACGGTCCAGATTATGCGACAATTTTTTCTCCAGCGCTTCAAACTCTTTCGAAGCATCAGTCAGATAGCCCTCAAATTCGGCCATCTCCTTCAGGTTCTTCAGCATCTTCTCTGTCTGCTGGTCGTATTTGAAGTCCGCCTTTTTCACCATCGCCTTGAAGTCCGCATAATCGGCATCTGTAATTTCAAACTGCTCTGCTGAAGAGATGGTAGGATGTTTCAAGCAATAGTCCGTAGCATAATTGAAAATAAGGTTGTCATTGACAAGATAGAACAGAATGTTGGGCAGCTTCTCCTGCTTCACCGCAATGTCCGGAGTCACGCCTCCACCATCACGCACTTCACGTCCGGCAGCCGTATGGAACACGGTAGTAAGGCTGTCCGGAATACGCCCCACACTGCCGTCTTCATTCCGGTGCTTGTAGTCGATAGCCTGCACACAACGGCCGCTGGGAATATAATATTTGGAAGTCGTCAGCTTCATGGTACCACCGTATGGCAACGGACGGGTGGTCTGCACCAATCCCTTACCGAAAGTACGGTTACCGATAATGACCGCACGGTCAA
>OGDX01001725.1_pt1 | contig 10129 bp, 10 predicted proteins | sample 1570461 | NCBI WGS metagenome assembly OGDX01 (sample SAMEA2582172, study PRJEB24529) | metagenome
CATGCATCCTCCGTGTCAATCAGCGGAGTGATTGACACGGGAGTGAACAGTAACTCTGCTCTTACAATCTGCCTTTTAATAATTCATAAGCCTGTGCCAGAATAGCCGCGTGATCCACTGCAATTCCTCCACCTTCTTTTACAACATAGTATTTTTCTTTGACCAATCCTGTCAGCTCCTTTTTCTGAACAACTGCATTCATTTTCTGATCCTGATTTTGAATTGTCAGATGATATTCCGTCTTTTCCCATCCATCTTCTTCATATACTGTCTCCGGTTCCATCTCTATCTCAAACCACGCCGCATCTGCCGCATCATCTCCGGCCTCCACACTTACATCCGACTCCTTTACAATAGAAAGATACGCACTTGTAATGATCCTCGCTCTCGGATCTCTCTGATAATCTCCATAACAGGCAAACTGTTCCACCGGAAGTCCGCTGACTCCGGTCTCTTCCTGCAGTTCCCGTCTTGCTGTATCCTCCAGATTCTCCCGCAAATTTACAAATCCTCCCGGAAGAGCCCAACACCCAATACTGGGATGATTTCCTCTCTTAACCAAAAGCACCTTTAATCGTCCTTCTTTCAGTGCCTGTTCATCTTTATAATATAAAACAAAAGGGGCCGTCTCACAATAGGTATTTTTATATCGATATGGAGCATATTCTTCCAGAAATTCTTCCAGTGTCTGTCCTTTCCCATTCCGTTCTCCTGTCCCATAAAATGGTGTGATGTCTTCTAAAAACGATGCCATATCCGTTCCTCCTTTTCACTTCTTTCAAAACACTCCCAACATACTCATCGGTTCAAAAAAACGACCGATTTCTGTCAAAAGATTCGCAAAATAAACACAAGTTCCTGCTTCTGCCTCTGGATGTGATTCTTGAAAATCATAACACTGTACTCCCACAAGCGGTGCATGTGCTTTCTCCCAATCCCGTTCCAAAATCTCATGAATCTGTTCTTCATCCTCTTCGCCAACCTGAAGAAAAATCTCAATGTTCTGCCTCATCGCATCAAAAAAATGATAAAATTCCGGCAGATATTCTTCCATCTCCCATACAAACTCTGTAAACGTCTGTAACGCATCTTTCAGTTCTTTTAATTCACTTGTTTCATAATTCTTTTCGCTCATACGGCTTCCCCTTCTGCAGAACCCGTCACCTTGAACCACCACTTCAATTAACTTCAGTATAACATATTTTATGACAAGTGAAAGAATCTTCAACAAGGAATTGCTTTTTTCTTTCAAGCCTGTAAGTCCATAGGAAAGTCTGTAAAATTCCTACGGATTGGAATTTCCACAAAAGAAAAACCCCGAAAACACCGCACTTACGGGCACTTCCGGGGAAAGGTTCAAAGCTGTCTAGGGGACTTGAACCCCCGACCTCCGCCTTACCAAGGCGACGCGCTACCGACTGCGCCAAGACAGCTTATTGCGTTCCAGCAGAACGCAACATTAAATATAAACTACTTGAGTTTGATTGTCAAGTTAAAGCTGATCTGAATCCAGCAAAATGGTAAATGGCCCGTCATTGAGCAGCTGAACCTTCATATCAGCTCCAAACTCTCCGGTCTGTACTTCATCCACTGATTCCCTGCATTTTTCAATGATATATTCATACATCTCATTCGCCATATCCGGTTTTCCTGCTTCAATAAAGCTTGGTCTGTTTCCTCTCTTACAGTTTGCATATAACGTAAACTGTGAAACCAGAAGAAGACCTCCGTCCACATCAGCAAGCGAAAGGTTTGTTTTTCCCTGTTCATCTTCAAAAATACGAAGTCCGATCATTTTTCGTATCATTTTGTCTGCAATCTCTTTTGTGTCTGTATCTGCTACTCCAATCAAAACAAGATACCCTTTTCCAATCTTTCCGGATATCTCACCATCAATCGTAACAGATGCCTCTGTTACTCTTTGTATTACAAATCTCATCTTCTCAAACCTCTGTTTTTTTATTATTTGTTGTCAGACAAATCAACGTCACAGCACTCACTGTCATTGGAATACTGACTAGGATAATCATTCCCATTATTATTCCCGGAAGGAATCTGCTCTCAAGATCTACGATCAGCGTTCCCATCAGATTATAGAAGATGTGCATCAGTATGGATGCCGCCAGGGTGTTATAGCGATGCGCCACAAATCCAAGTGCAAACCCCAAAAGTGCCGCATAAATTCCCTGTACGAGATTTTGATGGAACACTCCAAACAGAACCGCCTGTACAACATTCGCCAGGATCCAATGCATTCCGGCACGTTCAAGATATTTCTGAATTAACCCACGGAAAATCATCTCTTCCACAAGTGGTGGGAGAATCAGTGTACTAAGAACCCACATCAGTGAATATTCTGTCAGGCCGGAATTTTCTATCAGATTCTGATAATTATCCATCGCATCCGGAAGTACCTGTGCTACGATTGCCAGTATAATGCTGGTCACATGTATCATACCAAAAGTAAACAGTACAATTAAAACACATCCTTCCAATCCGACTCTTCTGCATTTGCCTGGGATTGCACGGATTCCTCCTTCACGCAGCTGAAAAGCAAGATAATACCATAAAGCAGGAATAGGCAGAACCATAAGGTACAAAATTGCCGATACCAGATTCAAATGACTCATCAGGAACTCATAAACCACCATTGTTCCATTGTTTCCCATAACCAGAGACCCGCCAATTGCGGTCAGGTAAGAAATGATGTATCCGAATTTGTTAAAGCAGATCATGATCACTAGAAAGACTGCAAGTGCCAAAAGGTAATTGTATTTTTTCTTCATCCGTATTTCTCCTTTACGGCAGAATCTTTTGTGCTTTTGTCTTGATCCGCTGAAGTGCATTGTCCACTGACTTCGGACTCTTTCCAAGCAATTCTGCAATTGTTCTATAGTCGGTTCCCATCAAATGCAGATAAAGAACATGATTTTCTAATGGACTGAGCAATTCTTTCAGCTGCTCCGCAAAAGCTTCTGTATATTCTTTTCCAAAATAAAGAACTTCCGGATCATTCTCCTTCGATGATTCTATCGTGTCAATTAAAGGAAGACTTCTCCCTTCTCCTTCCTGTTCACTGTCTTCATACAGCGAAATATAGGAGTTCAAAGGCAGATGCTTTTTTCGGTTTGACGCCTCAATCGCTGAGTACATCTGCCTGGAAACACAAAGTTCTGCAAAACTTGAAAATGATGTTTTCTGCGTTACATCAAAATCCCGCACTGCTTTGATCAGACCGATCATTCCTTCCTGGATCAGATCCTCGTTCTCTCCCCCCAACAGATACATTGCACGCGCTTTCTTCCTTACCATGGATTTATATTTCACCATCAGGTAATCCATAATCTCCTGATTTCCATTTTTGTAATCACATAAAAGCTGCTCATCTGTCATTCTGTCATACTTACTCATCCGATTATCACCTGTTATCACTCTTTTTTCGAGCAATACTCATATTTATTTCTGCGAAATCCTCTGTCTTACGATCTCATAAGCAAGAACGCCTGCTGCCACAGATGCATTCAGAGAATTAATCTGACCTTTCATTGGAATTCCTGCAACGAAATCACAGTTTTCTTTCACAAGGCGGCCAACGCCCTCACCTTCATTTCCGATCACAAGACCGATCGGTCCTGTCAGGTTCAGGTCATACATCTGCTCGCCATCCATATCAGCACATACAAACCAGAGTCCTTTTTCCTTGAGTTCTTCCATTGTCTTCACAAGATTCGTCACCTTTGCGACCGGTGTATAATTCAAAGCTCCGGCAGATGTCTTCGCAACTGTCGCTGTCAGACCAACTGCTCTTCTCTTTGGAATAATGACTCCGTGTGCACCTGCAAGGTTCGCTGTACGAATGATCGCGCCAAGATTGTGCGGATCTTCAATATTGTCTAAAAGAATCAGAAACGGAGCTTCGCCTCTCTCTTCTGCCAGCTTAAGCATATCGTCAATCGTAGAATATTCATATGCTGCCGCATGCGCGATTACACCCTGATGCTTCCCAGTCTCTGAGAGCTGGGAAAGTCTTTCTTTTGTCACAAAATTGATCAGTGAGCCATGTTTCTTTGCCTCACGTACAATTGTTCTTACCGGTCCGTCCTGACATCCGTCAAGAACATAAATCTTGTCGATTGTACGTCCGGAACGAAATGCTTCCAGTACAGCATTTCTCCCCTCGATCACAAATGTATCTGTTCCCTGTTCTCTATTTTCCTGCATGTTCTGCTCCTTTATCATTTTTCTCTTTTTCGATGCTTTCAAGTCCTATGCTTACCAGCTCTGTCAGTCTCTTATACTGTCCTGTCAGATATAAATGACCGATCAGCGCCTCGAACCCTGTCGCTCTTCTGTAATCTGTAATTGACTGATTCTTTGCCGGAGATACAGATCGTGCATTTCTTCCTCTCCGGTAAACTCCATGTTCTTCCTCATTCAGATGCTCCTGCATGGAACGCATCATAAAGGACTGTGCTGATGCCTGCACATACTGGCTTGTCTCTTCATGAAGACGGTGGACCGGCCTGTTTCCACGACCAACCACCATTGTCTTAATGATCAGATCATACACGCAGTCTCCCACATAGGCAAGAACCAGTGGAGAGCACTGCTTTGCATCAATCTCTTTCATTCCGGGAATTGTCCGGATATACTCTTCTAAACCTGCTGTTATGCTCTTTTCCATTGTACCCCTTCTCTTGTATCTTTCAAAATGATACCTTTCGCAAGAAGTTCATCTCTGATTTCGTCTGCTCTTGCAAAGTTTTTCTCTTTTCTTGCTGCCTGACGCTCTGCGATCAGTGCTTCAATGTCAGAATCAAGAATCTCATCTTCTTTATCAACAATAATTCCAAGTACTTCTGTCAGTCTTACCAGACGATCAAACAGATTCTCAAGATACTCTTTGGAACTGTCTTCGTCTGTCATCGTATTAATGAATTTTACAAGATCAAATACTGCAGCGATCGCATCAGCTGTATTGAAGTCATCATCCATAGCGCTCTCAAAGTTTCCAACATATTCTGCTGACTTTGCAAACTTCTCTGCCTCTGTCTCTGCCATATCTTCTGTCTTCGCACTTCCCATAAGGAATTTCAGACGATCAGCTGCTGTAATGATTCTCTCAAGTCCACTCTTTGCTGCTTCCATCAATTCAGCGCTGAAGTTAAGAGGACTTCTGTAATGTGCGCTTAACATGAAGAAACGAAGTACCTGAAGGTCATACTTCTCACTGATCTCGCGAACTGTGAAGAAGTTTCCAAGAGACTTGGACATCTTACGGTTATCAATGTTCAGGAACCCGTTATGCATCCAGTATCTGGAGAACTCTTTTCCGTTCGCTGCTTCACTCTGCGCAATTTCATTTTCATGATGTGGGAAGATCAGGTCTTCTCCACCTGCATGAATATCGATCTGCTCACCAAGATATTTCTTGGACATCTCTGAGCACTCAATGTGCCATCCCGGACGTCCCTCACCCCATGGGGAAACCCATGCAGGCTCACCTTCTTTTTTCGGTTTCCAAAGAACAAAATCCAGAGAATCTTCTTTCTCATCCTCACCACTTACAAGAAGGGCACGTCCGCCTGACTGAAGATCGTCAAGGTTCTTATGGGATAATTTACCATAATCTTTGAACTTTCTTGTACGGTAATATACCGTTCCGTTCTTCTCGTATGCGTAGCCTTTCTCAATCAGTGTCTCAATCATGCTGATCATACCGCCAATCTCTTCTGTTGCAAGCGGATTCTTTGTTGCCGGCTCAATATTCATGCCGTCCATATCTTTCTTGCACTCTGCAATGTAACGCTGTGAGATTTCTTCTGCTGTAACGCCTTCTTCGTTTGCTTTCTTAATGATCTTGTCATCGACATCCGTAAAGTTAGATACATAATTCACATCATAATTCTTGTATTCAAAATATCTGCGGACAGTATCAAACACGATCATTGGTCTTGCATTTCCAATATGGATGTAATTATATACAGTCGGACCGCATACATACATCTTTACTTTTCCTTTCTCTAAAGGAACAAACTCTTCTTTTCTTTTTGACATTGTATTATAAATCTTCATCGTTCTTACTCTCCTTATTTTCTTTCTCCACACATCGCATATATTTTATCATAGATTCCAAGCGTTTGTGAAGTTTTATATTCTCTTCCTGCAGTTCTCTGATATCTGTAAGTACCGGGTCCGGTAAATGTACCTGATCCATATCACTTCTTGGGACTTTCTTGTTGTCCATGCGGACGATTCGTCCCGGCACACCGACAACTGTACAGTTCGGTGGAACCTCTTCAAGCACTACAGAACCAGCTCCGATCTTAGAATTTTCTCCGATTGTAAAAGAACCCAGGATCTTTGCGCCGGCGCTCACCATAACATTATCTTTCAACGTTGGATGACGTTTTCCCTGTTCTTTTCCGGTACCGCCAAGCGTAACCCCCTGATACAGTGTTACATTATCTCCGATGATCGTAGTTTCTCCGATGATCACACCTGTTCCATGATCGATAAAAAGTCCCTTTCCAATTGTTGCACCCGGATGGATCTCAATCCCTGTCTTACGCGCTGCTCTCTGAGAAATCCAACGTGCCCAGAAATAATGCTTTTTCAGGTAAAGCTTATGCGCCACTCTGTAGCTTAAGATTACTTTAAAGCTTGGGTACAAAAATACTTCCATGTTTGATTTGATCGCAGGATCTCGCTCTCGGATCACCTCGATCTCCTGTTTGACATAAGATATCATTCCCATATTTATCATTCCTTTCTGATTCAAGAATGCACTTAACACCCTAAACGGATTGTTCTGTATATCAGAAAAATTCTCTCCTGATATGAAACAAAGAATGTGCCTTGGCACATTCTTGCGCCTGCGGCGGTCGCTTGCGACATCTACCTTGTACGCCGCAGTGCGCATCCTGAGCGGAGCGTTTTTTATATATTAGGAAAGGGACTTTCCTAATATACAAAAAACTTCGTCTCAATCTAGAGACGAAGTTCTATCCGCGGTTCCACTCTAATAAAAGAAGTTATACTTCTTTCACTTTCACGCACGTAACGTGTGCCTGACGTACCCTGCTACTCCATTCACAGGATCGACTCCCGGGGGCACTTCACAGTTTCTTCTCTCAAAGGTGCTTTCAGCCGGTGACACCTTCTCTCTATGAGTCCAAATCTCTGTTACTCTTCCCGTTCTTTGTCTTTCTCAATTCTATTACCAATATTTATTGTTTTCAATATCTCTATTATCTTATGCAAAAAATCATTTTTTGTCAACTATTATCTCTGCCGATCAACTGCATTTTAACATTTTATTCAGACAATCTCATTCAAAAATATTGGACAGAAGTTCTGAAGTTTCCTCAGTTCTTCCTCTAGTTCTTCTGTAAGAATTACGCTTTCCTCTGCACGTATTTCTTCAGGAGTTTTGTATCCAAACAATATTTCCGTCAATGCTGCAATGGAAAGTACTCCCTGTGAATCTTCCGTTTCAGACATACTCAGGCTTTCTTCTCCTTTTGAGCTACTGAGTTTCCAGATCCTGCTGTTCTTATGAAGAATCGGATCGATCACCGCAAAAGAACAATGAATCTCACATTCTGACGGGATTTTCATTTTAGAAAATAATTCCTGTAAATGAACGATCCTGACCATAATGACCGGTTTTTCTTTATATATACCTTTGCTTACTGACTTTTCACCATCCAGGCAATCCGGTATTTCTTCAAGGCCATAGACCATGACCTTTTCTTCCGGTTCTCTAAGACCATCCACCGACGCCCAGAAGAGATCTTCTTTCCCTTCCAGATAAAGTGGTTCTCTGATCTCGAGCCCCTCTTCTTTCGCATATGCATAGATACAGACCAGCTTCTCTTCTTCAAAGACAAGCCGCATACCACCAAACTCACTCTGTTGTTCGAGAATCTGTGTCTGATAATATTGTGCATTTCTTAAAGCAATAACATTCCAGCAATCCGAAAAATTCTCTTCAACAAATGCCGCCATCTTCCCTGCATCCATAAATCTTGCATCACGGTCTACAATCCGCTCTTGTGATATATTTCTATATTCATCATTTTTATATTCTTTTCTCGCAGAAAAAAATGCTTCATCAAGTTCGATTTGTTTCTGTTCATAGACAAATCGGAAATCATAAGGATAATAGATTGCTTCTGCCGCCGGCATCAGGAAGGTAAATGGCATCTTCTGCGAATACTGATCCTGTAATGCATGAATCAGAAGATTTCTCATATATCCTCTGCCTCTATATTCTGCCTGCGTGGCAACTCCCACGATATAATCCGATGGAACGACACTTTCCTGTAACTTTACCTGATAAGGGTTCAGCTGCAGCATCGCACGTATCTCATCGTCTTCCTCTATTACATAAATCGTATTGTCTTTTGTCTTGATATAATAGTAATAATCAACAAATTCCTGACTGTCTTCTGAAAATACCTGTTCCCACAAGCTCCGGGTTTTCCCATGCTCTGATTGGTCCAGCTTTCGAATCTTCATCTTATTTCCCCGCACAGCATCCACCACATCCTGCAGGCTTCTCCATCACATCCACGCTACTGTAATTCGTAAATTTTTCAATCGCACAGATCGCCTGGGATGAGATTCCTTCGCCGCTTCCGGTAAAGCCAAGGCCCTCTTCTGTTGTAGCCTTTACATTGATCTGATCAACGTCAATTTTAAGCGCTTTCGCCATGTTTTCCCGCATCTGATCAATATGCGGACGCATCTTTGGACGCTGCGCAATGATCGTTGCATCAATATTCTCGATCACATAACCATTTTCTTCCAAAAGTCCGCCTACGTGCTCGAGCAGTTTTATACTGGATGCGCCCTTATATTTCGGATCTGTATCCGGAAAATGAAGGCCAATGTCTCCAAGTGCTGCTGCTCCAAGCAGTGCATCCATTACGGCATGCAGCATAACGTCTGCATCTGAATGTCCTAAGAGACCTTTCTCGTAAGGAATCTCAACTCCACCCAGGATCAGTTTTCTTCCTTCAACTAACTTATGAACATCATATCCCATACCTACACGCATAATTATTTCTCCTCAAAATCATTTTCAGCATCTTCTGAAACAGGTTCTTCATTCAGTTCTGCAAAAATATCTACCACTCTTGTGTCTGTCAGTTCTTCTTCCTGAGCTGGAGTTTCTTCAACTGGTGTTCCTTCAGCTTTTATTTCTTCGTCCGGTGTTTCCTCTGATTCTGTTGTAGTCGCCAGTTTTTCTACTGATTCTACTTTTTCTTCTGATACTGTTTTTTCCGCTGCTTCGTTTTCTGTTGAATCTGAATCTGCTGTTTTTTCTATAGCTTCAGCCTTGCTGTCTTGCATTGTTTTTTCCTCGGAATCTGCCTTAGACACTGCGTCTTCCAGCTTCTTCCTGTCTTCTTCTGAAAGCATTGTCGGCATTGTATTGTCTGATACTTTTTCGTCTTCCGATACTTCTGTCGTTGCGCTCTCTGTTACCTGTGACATTTCCTTCGCCGCTGCCGCTTCTTCTGCTTTTCGTTTCTGCTCCGCTTTTCTCTTTGCTATCATCTTCGCAATCTGCTTTTTGATATCAATTTCAAACGTTTTGCAGATGGCATTCCCTGCATAAGCAACTCCAACCAGGATAAATACAACTGCCAGTACTGACATAAGTGTCATATTGCTAGGACGCTGCTGGATCATCTCACTTAAGATTCTGATCCCCAGGTAGGTAAGATAACCTCCAAGTACTATTCTGAGCGCATATCCGCTTTTCTTATTCATCTTGTTTCCTCCGTATTTCTGTTATTGGCCACGTTTTAAAATATAAACGAAAGACAACAACTTTTTTCTATATCATTATCTGTTATATTACCACAAGTTGCTCCTTAATACTATTATTTCTTTGCTTGATATAAGCAGTAACCAGTAAATTTGCGTAAAAAAGACTGCGTACTAATTTCTTAAGCACGCAGTCTTCGTCATAGTAGCGGGAACTGGATTTGAACCAGCGACACCACGGGTATGAACCGTGTGCTCTAGCCAACTGAGCTATCCCGCCATATTTAATTAGATATGGGACCTACAGGGCTCGAACCTGTGACCCTCTGCTTGTAAGGCAGATGCTCTC
>OGDX01001728.1_pt1 | contig 10115 bp, 8 predicted proteins | sample 1570461 | NCBI WGS metagenome assembly OGDX01 (sample SAMEA2582172, study PRJEB24529) | metagenome
AAGGAAAAGAAAGGAAGTAAAAAGGGAAAAAAACTATCTAGTGAGATATTAAGTAAATATCCCTTTTTCTATTCACGAATCTCCACCTTTTTTAAACAGGAAATGAGTCAAGTAGTACAAATGCCAATGATAAGCTATTTTTCTTACCCTCCTGCGATATTTCAATTCATATGTATCTTCAGGCAATGCAGCTATCTCTTTCATTTTCTGCCTCATATCCTTAACAGGTTCTTTGAATTCTCTCAAATTCACCTTCAAAAGTATCTCCTTAAATATTGTAAGACAAGTCCCAATCAACCTAGTCCTAATTTTAAAAAGATCTTCTTCTTCAAATAGAGAATATTTCTCCATGAACCTCATGCGGGCATATTCTGCCAAAAAATAATGATAAAGATTCATAGGAGACATCGTGTGACATATACTCGTTTGTCGTTCTACATAATGATAAAAAGGGCTATCTACCCATACAACTTTCTTACATAGAGCAACCCATTCATACATTACAAGTCTGTCTTCATAATTTTTCCCCTCTGGGAATTGTAATGATGTCAGAAAGCCACTCTTATAAAGCTTTGTACAAGCAGAACAACTAACTTTTTCCATCATCATATCTTGTAATACATTCTTTGGATCTCGAATAACAATATCTCCAGAATTCCGGTAAGGAGACTCGTTTGGTTTAAATTCATATTCAAGAAGAAAATTACAATATGCAATTTCCGCATCACTTTGTACCATTGCATCTAACATTTTCTCAAACATTGCAGGTTCAACATAGTCGTCACTGTCAACAAAACCAATGTAAGGAGCAGAAGCTATACGCATGCCAGCATTACGAGCAATAGAGAGTCCAGCTATAGAAAGATGTAGCACTTTAATACGTTTGTCAATTTTCGCATATTCATCACATATCTCAGAAGAACCATCAACAGATAAATTATCAACCAAGATTATTTCAATCTGCTGTAATGTCTGACTACGTAATGATTCAATACATTTATGCAAATAATCAGCGGTATTATGAACAGGCACTATTATACTAACCAAATACTTATTCTCCACTATTTATCTTTTTAAGTTTAAAATGTACCCAATAATAAATAGGCCAAAAATAAACAATCTTTCTCAGCCGTTTATAACATTTAATATCAAGTTCCTTTTTAGACAGAGGAATTAATTTCTTCAAATTATTCTTCATATCAACAACATAGGCACGACTTTCGCTAAAAGGAAAAGAACGCATCTCTTTAAAAGTCCTTAAGCAGCTCTTAACAAGGGATGTTTTCATATTATATTGTTCTTTCGTATCGAACAATAGATTATTATTAATAAACTCCAAGCGGCAAAATTGTGCTAAAAAGAAATGATAACGTTGTAATGGTGAAATAACATGGCAAATACTAGAGCTTCTTTTTACATAATGATAAAATGCCTTATCAATCCACACTACTTTTTCAGACTCTAATATCCACTGATGCAAGATAAGACGATCCTCATACATATTATGTATAGGAAATTTTAATGAAGAAAAAAGTGTCTTCTTAAAGAGTTTCGTACAACAAGAGCTATTCAATCGATCACACATCATATCATACACCACCTCCTTCGAAGATCTTTCACAGACCATACCACTATTAGGTTCAAAAGAGTCTATATGCCCGTCGTCATGTTCAATCTGAAAATTGGAATATACCAAATCAACACCATATGAACTAATTGCAGCAAGCAATTCCTCATACATATTGACGTCAATATAATCATCACTGTCTATAAACCCTATATATGGAGCAGAAGCCATATCAATGCCAGCATTACGAGCTACAGATGCATTAGCTACCGAAAGATGAATTACTTTTACCCGAGTATCCATACTTGCATATTCATCACATACCTCAGAAGATCCATCAGTTGATAAATTATCTACCAGAATTATCTCTATATTTTCTAAAGATTGATTTCGTATAGATTCAATACATTTTCGCAAATAATTAACTGTATTATGTACAGGTACAATCACACTTATCAAATAATTATTCTCCATGCATGCTCTCCATTAATAAACTTACGCACAAAGATAGAGAATATAGTATTATCAGTAAAATAAAAAGAATACTTTATGTTCACCCGAGAAGATTATTCATCGTATCTTTGCCGGAAAGCTTATTATATTAATATGAGTAAGGAAAATATAGCATTTGTTGTTGTACGTTACGGATTAAATATCAATGGAGGAGCAGAGTATCATTGTAGAATGCTAGCCGAAAGACTCACCAATGATTATAACGTTGAAGTTCTAACTACTTGTGTAGATAATTATAGAACTGGAGAAAATCTTGAGTTTAAGGAAAAAGAGATTATCAATAAAGTCATTGTTCGCCGTTTTAAAACTAATCCCACTCATCCTGAACTTGAAAACTTTTATAAAAAGAAAGCTAAACCGGCTTATAAATTAAGACGTTTTTTATACAAATGTCACTTTCTAGCTATTGCTTCTTACTTTTTCCCTATTTGGCATTTCAAAGAAAAAGAAGAACTAGAAGCACTCGGTAGCCAAGTTTTCCATTCTCCGGCTCTCTTCAATTTCATAAAAGAAAATAAAGATAATTACAAAGCAATCATCCCTATTACAATAGATTATTCTCATGTATATTACACAACTTTATATGCACCAGAAAAGACTATTGTAATCCCTACAATGCATTATCACAAAACTGCATTTCGCTCAACCTTGACACAAGTCTTTACAAAGGCAGCCTACATCGCTTTCAACACAACAGCAGAACAAAAACTAGCAAGAAAAATATTTGGTATGCACATGGCACCCCACAGTATTGTAAGCGTAGGGATAGAGCTAAGTGGTCCATCAGACTGGGCAGTGACCCAAGAAAAGTATAATCTTCCTGATGAATATATGCTCTATGTAGGGAGAGTAGACCAAGGCAAGCTTAACAATGTGTATACTTATTTCCTCAACTATAAAAAGGTATATCCTAATTCTGATTTAAAGTTTGTTCTTGTAGGCAAACAATATAGTGATCCTTTTAATCATCCGGATATTATATATACTAATTTTGTTGAAGAACAAGAAAAGATATCAATCATTCAACATGCAAAGATTGTAATCAACCCATCACTGTATGAAAGCCTATCACTTATATTACTGGAAGCAATGGCTTTAAAAAAAGCGATGCTGGTCAATGGCAATTGTAATGTATTGAAAGAACATTGCCATAAAAGTAATAATGCTGCTTTATACTACACTAATGAAAAAAGTTTCATTGATAAGCTTCATATGCTAGACTCTTCTACCAATCTTAGATTAGAGATGGGAGAAAAAGGATATTCTTACGTTAACAGTAATTACGACTGGAACATAATAATGAATAAACTAAAGCATGTTATCGAAAATATATAAAGATTTAGATACTCTTGATAGCTTGCTTTAAGCGCCCCATAATCAAAGTCCAATTATAGTTCGATTTCACATAAAATACACCTTTCTCTCCCATCTCCTCTCTCAAATCTTCCGATTGTTCAATCCGTCGAAGTGCCTGATTAAACCCGCGATTATTCATGTAATAAAAAGAAGCAAAATCACTTTTTAAACAATGTTCTTTCAAGACCTTACAATGTCCGTTTACAAGCATTGGCCTCTTTTGACTCATAGCCTCTAAAAGTATTAAAGAAAGGCTTTCATAACGAGAAGGATTCACTACAATATCGGCATGCTGTAGAATTGACATTTTCTCCTCATCACTGACAAAGCCTGTGTATATAACATCAGGATGCTCAAATCGCTCCATAGCCAGCCCACCTACTAATACTAATCTTAATGTTGAATCTGAATATTTCTTCTTATAGTTCACAAAATATGTAAGTAAACGATGAATCTTTTTAGGAGTAATACGACCAATATATAACAAATATTTCTCTGGTAATTGAAACTTTTCTTTTGTCATCGCCCAATCTGCGGATAAAGACTCCTCTATTCCTACACTCAATATCCCATGAGCCCCCAAAGCCTTACCCAGAATATTTTCAGCAAGCCTCTGTTCCTCTCCGGTATTAAAACCAACATAAGCTATCTTTGAAAAAGCAGATGTTAATACAGAACGGAAAGAAATACCCATATTATGCATTGTAGGAATAGCTATTGTTTTTCTACCTGCATACAATGCAGTGTAATAAAAGGTGACATAATCAGAAGACATTGCTATAAATGCTTTATATTCATCTATATGATCACGAATATAATCATTCAATGCGGACGAATAGAATTTATCACTCTTCATCGCTTGTACCTCATCATCATGTTTGTAAGACCATACAGGAATCAAATAAGACAAGTATTTCAAGATTCCTAATTTAAAAAGGAACTGGCGTAGTTTTCTTGCTGGTTTAGCCTTCTTTGCGAAATAGCGTTCCTTTTCACGCTGAACAGGATTAGTCCTAAAACGACGAATCACCACTCCATTCCATTCTTCCTCACCTTCCGGATATATATTTTCGCCTGTCGCAACATCTCTGACACAGGTAGTAAGTACTTCCACATCATAATCAGATACTAACCGTTCTGCTAACATCTGACAATGATATTCAGCCCCGCCATTTATATTTTTGCCATATCTGACAACAAAAAAAGCAACTTTCTCTTTCTTCATAGCTTCCCTTAATACAACATTCTACTTATGAGAGCATCTGAATCACATTTTTCATCCGTCCTATAATCATCTCCCAATTATAATTCTCCTGAACATAGTGACGCCCTTTCTCTCCCATCTGTTGACGTAATGTTTCTGAGTTCTCAAGGTTATGCAATTTTCGCATAAAATCTCTGCGATTCATATAATACAAAGCTGCATAATTACTCTTTTCACAATGTTCTCTCAACACATTACACCTGCCATTGACCAACATCGCCTTACCTTCGCTCATCGTTTCAAGTAAAATAAGTGATAAACTTTCATATCTGGAAGGATTCACTATTACTTTAGCATTCAACTGAATCGCTACTTTCTCCGCATCATCAACAAAACCTGTGTAAATTATATCCGGATGTTCGACTGTCTTTCCAAAAATGCCTCCGACTAAAACTAGCTTTAATCGAGAACCTACATATTTCTTTTTATAGCTTAAAAAGTAATCAACTATATTATTCAACTTTATAGCATCAATTCTCCCTACATACAATAGATAATCTTCCGGCAAATTATATTTTACCTTTGTTTGCTCCCAATCAGCAGCTTTCGTCTTCTCTATACCTACACTTATAATGCCGTGAGCAGCCAAAGGCTTTCCAACTATATTCTCTACCAATTTCTGTTCTGCTTCTATATTAAATCCAATATAGGCAACCTCAGAGAAAACAGAAGTAATAATAGAACGAAAGGATGAACCGTTATTATGCATAGTAGGAATCAGAATCGTCTTCTCCGGTGCATATAGTGCAGTATAATAAGTATGAGGGAAAAAGGAAAGCGGAATGAATGCTCTATAAGAAGCTTTATTCTCTCTTATAAAAGCATACATTGAAGATGAATAAAAAACCTGACTATTCAAGGCCTTTATTTCTTCTTGTTCTTTATAATGCCAAATCGGTTTCACATAAGACAAAGGCTTCAAAAGACGACATCTGTACAAGAAGTGCCTCCACTTCTTTGCCGGAGCCGCCTGCCTGACATAGCTTTTATGTAAGTCCGGTTCAACAGGATCTGAATAGAATCGACGTACCAAAACTCCATTCAGGATTTCTTCTCCTTCAGGATATTCATTATCACCGGTAACATAATTCTTGACACACGTAGTCAATACTTCAACATCATAATCGTTAACCAGCCTTTCGGCCAGCATACGACAATGATATTCAGCACCTCCGTTTATATCTTTTCCATAACGAACTACTATAAAAGCTATCTTTTCCTTAGTCATTCTAGTCAATCAACAATTTGTGCTTTCTCTTAAATATAGCACGATAACCACGATATAGCATCCTATAGAAGCCGAAGTGTTTACACATAAAATATCGTTTGATTGACATACTCGGGCCTAGTTGCCAAGGAGTAATATGACGATATTCACGCATTTTCAACATCGTTTCATCTATTATATCCTCAAAAGCCGGTGACGGAGGGCACAACAAAGTATGGTTAATCAAATGAATCCCCCTCTTAAGTACGCCAACGGAAGATTCACCTCCAAGTTCCGCATTCTGAATAAACTTATCCTGTTCATAAAGACTCAGGAAATAATGATATTCCTTTACCGGATCATAACCACCACGAGTAATGCTTTCATTCTTATGAATCATATAATGGTATTTAGAGACACAACTCAATACCACTTTCTGAGAGCTATAAAATACTTTATATAATACAGCTACGTCCTCATAAACCCGTCCGACAGGGAATGAAAGGCGGTCAAACAATTTACGTTTAAAGAGCTTCGCCCATAAATAGTTCTTTACCAAGTCATTCTTTACCAAAGCACGTATAATCTCCTTTCTGGAAAAAACATACAGCTTACCCGTGTTGTTGATTATTTTAGAAGGTCTTCCCTCCTGCTCAAGAAGATAAGTACAAGCAGAAACATCTGCATCATGCTCTTGCATCAAAGTGTAAAGATACTGATACATATCATGATCAATCCAGTCATCACTGTCAACAAAACCCAAGAGCTCTCCCGTAGCTGCAGCCAAACCGGCATTACGGGCAGCACTCACCCCACTATGAGGCAAATGAATAGTCTTAATGCGCTGATCCATACGCGCATACTCATCGCAGATACCGGAAGAGCCGTCGTCAGAACCATCATCAACTAAGATAATCTCAAGGTTCTTATAGGTCTGCTCCAGTATAGATTGCAGACAAGTCTTCAAATAGTCCTTTACATTATAAACAGGCACTATAAGACTAATCAATGGTCCAGAGATATTAGTATTCATATTATTCTACTTGTCAACTTTTTATTTTTACTGCAGCCCCTTCTATATAGAATGCTATATAACAAGGAATACTGCAAAACTACCCTCGATTTTAAATAAATTTCACACTTGTCTGTGATTCGATAATACAATCTAAACACTCTCAAATCAAACAATTACCTCTTATTTGCCATTTATACAGTATAATTCGTCTAGTTTCCAAAGTTCATTCAAAGATTTCCACTGTTTATCATTCAGGTTAGTTTTCCCATTATTTTTCTTTTGTAAGCTATTATTCTGTGTTTGAGGCAACTCTATCGGCCGGGGATAGAATTCACCCCCTCCTGTCACCTTGACCCGCCTCTTTAATTCATTCGCTTTCAACCATAAATCATCCGCAGACGGACAATGTTCACTGATTATTTTCCAGTCAAACAACTCCTCTCCATACCAATGGGGAGGATAATAAATCCCGCCACATCCGATTGCCACATTCTGCAAAGAGCTATTCACCGGCATCGTAAACACTTTCGTCCACTTTCTATATACCGAAAAAGAATTTCCATCCATATGAATCTTCCGGATAACGTTTCCGCAAACTGTATCCGGATACTGATACGATAAGGAAAGCAAACGCTCAACCGTATTCCGGGGATAAATCAGATCATCATCCACTGTTATCACTTTACTATCCGGGTATTCACGGAAAACATAATGATACTTCTTATGTGAACGGAAATTCTCAGACACAAATCTGAATGCTATTCCTTTAGCCATCAATCTTTTAAGTTCTTCTGGCAGATCATTCAACCGTCCGGGAAACTCCTGTTCCGACAACCATACAATTATCTTTTCGGGCGGACAAGTCTGCCACAGAATCGATTTCAACATCAGATGAAGTTGAGAAATACGGGGAGGAAATGTCGTCAACGAGACAATGACTCCCGAATGGTTCGATAATGCCGGAGCATCAGTGTCTTGCTGATAAGCACGCACCACTTTATCATGATACTTTGCTCTTCTCCACCTGCAAGGCAAAGAATAGATATGTCGGTAGAATCCTCCTTTTTCCTTATAGGAAGTCAGCTTCTCTTCTTCCCGTGTATAGCGATCATAATAACTGTTCACCTTCACAGACTGACCTCTCAATTCATCCTTTACAATGCCCAAAGAAGCCCATTGCACCTTTGCTCCACGAGTATGCTTTCGTATGTTCCGGTTCTTCTGGATAGAATCTTTCGTCTTATACCCTCTTGCATGATCCAAATGGAGGCATACGGTAGAGTAACGTATCTGCATACCATGAATTCCATAGTTCTCCAGACGTTCTCCAAATTCACGGTCTTGTCCACCGTACTGCATACGCTCATCAAAACCATTCACAGCCAGAATATCGCTTAGCCAACCGGAAGCGTTATGCCCGTTCCAGCTTGCTTTGGTAGGAGTAAATGTATTTAATGCCCACCTTTTAAATCCTGTAGCAGTCAGTTTATTATTTTTAAAAGAGGCAGGCATCCCTTTTCCTCTCATCCATTGCAGATCAAAACATCTGCCGGATAATATATCGTCCTTTGTAATATCTTTCGACAAATCCATACTCAACTTATGATATCCGCCGGACAGGAAACGTCCTTTACGGCGAAGACACAGGTGAGTTGAGACGAAGTCTTTACGTGGAATACAATCGCCATCACTGAAAAGCAGGTAATCTGCTTGTGCAGCCAGTATGCCTTTATTCAGAATATCGCATTTACGGAATCCTTTATCTTCGTGCCATACATGCTTCACCTGAAAGGACAATTGCGGAGTTATCCTCTGCAACATATCATAAGTTTCTTTCCGCGAACCATCATCTGCAATAATCAATTCAAAGTTCTTAGTATCCTGGGCTTCATATCCCCACAACACCTTCTCCAGCCATTCAAGCTGGTTGCAGGTTGACAGTACGACCGACATCTGCAAAGAAGTAGTCTTCCGGCTAAAACGGATAATAGAATAATTGCACTCCATCTGTTCCCCAGTCCAATAAAGTTCTCTCGAAATCTCCCTCCATCCGGCTAAGTCCACACGATCAGTGCCATCAATGTCTTCCTCCTTATGCAAACGAACCAGACATAATGCGTCCTCATCCTGATCTTCTTTCAAGTCAGCATGATGAGCCAGCAAGTAGTCCCGTACTTTTTCATCCGAACAAACAACATTATTTTCAAAAGCTACTATCATTAATTACCCTCCTTTAGCCATTAAATATCCAACTGAAACCAGACCTGATGTCTGCGACGATATCTGTTCCAGAATTTCTTTCTGTAATGCAGAACCAAACGCACACATTCTTCTTCATCCATCCCTCTCGAATGGGCATACTCTTTTCCCAACAAGATGAAGAAGGGTGTCTGCCCCCATAAACGGGCAAAATTCGCACAACCTTTCTTAATATCCACTTCACCAAAATGCATTCTGTTAATATCCACCAGTGAGAAATGATATTCCTCTCCTATCTTGTCATACAGGATATTTCCCGGCGAATAGTCCAAATGCAGAATTCCGGCTTCATGCAGACGCGCTGTAAATTCCGCAAAAGCGGTCACTACATCTTCGCAGCTTTTTATATCCGCATTGCCAAACTGGCAAAAATTATATCGATAGGGAGATTGTATGCTCATAAAATATGAATGACCAATCAAACCCATTTTTGTCTCTTCTATATAGGCAATAGGACATGGGGTTTCAAACCCTTTCTCCAACAGTTTCTCCGGATAGACAAAAGCCCGTTTCCCTTTCGAAGGGCGAAAGAAAGCATAAGCGATCCGGTTTATCAGCGGAGGTATCGTATACCGTTTCACGTTAATATCCAATCCATCCACCGTGATCATCTTTATCAAATTTCGCCCGGAATGAATTACCGTTCCTATTGTCTCAAAATCTTTCGGAACACAGCTACCGGAAACCGTTTCTGTTGTATTGCCGATACCGGCAGCCACGTTTGCACGTTTACCGGCAAGAGCTTTGCCCAAGTCAACCTTGCTGAAATTACCGATACCACCCACCAAGGCTACTCCGTTTAATTGAGCAATATTGATGATCTCTTCGTTCGGGAATATGCTCGTACCACCGAAACTTACTCCTTTCATAACAATTTGGTCAGCTTTGAAATCAGTAGGCTTCACATACCGCCTGCAACGTTACTATTTCGTCA
>OGDX01001731.1_pt1 | contig 10101 bp, 10 predicted proteins | sample 1570461 | NCBI WGS metagenome assembly OGDX01 (sample SAMEA2582172, study PRJEB24529) | metagenome
TATTCTAGGAGGGCATAAAAATGGCAATAAGAAATATTAGAACACTTGGAGATGATATACTAAGAGCCAAGGCAAAAGAGATTACAGAGATGACACCAAGAATTGAAGAGCTTATTGATGATATGTTTGATACAATGTATGAGGCTAACGGTGTAGGTCTTGCAGCACCTCAGGTTGGAATCAGAAAGAGACTTGTTGTTATTGACTGTGGAGATGATCCTATTGTTCTTATCAATCCTGTTGTATTAGAGACAAGCGGAAGTCAGACAGGGCTTGAAGGATGCCTGAGTGTACCTGGAAAGACAGGTGAGGTTACAAGACCTAATTATGCCAAGGTTAAGGCTCTTAATGAGAATATGGAAGAGATTATAGTAGAAGGAGAGGAGCTTCTTGCAAGATGCCTTCTTCATGAGATTGATCATCTTGATGGTATAATGTATGTTGATAAAGTAGAAGGAGAACTTTTCTCTACAGATGACATTGAAGAAGAATAATTAATGAAAAGGGGAACAGAATGCGAGTAGTATTTATGGGTACACCCGATTTTGCTGTAGGGACACTTAAAGCAATAATCGAAGCAGGACATGATGTGGCAGCAGTTGTTACACAGCCTGATAAGCCAAGGGGAAGAAGCAAATCACTTGTTTTCTCTCCAGTTAAGGAGGAAGCTGTGGCGCATGGAATCACAGTGTTACAGCCGGAGAGAGCAAGAGATGAAGCATTTGTAGAAGAATTAAGAACATATAATGCAGATGTAATTGTTGTTGTTGCATTTGGACAGTTACTGCCGGCAAGTATTATTAACATGCCAGGATACGGCTGTATCAATGTTCATGCATCACTTCTTCCTAAGTACAGAGGTGCATCGCCAATCCAGTGGGCAGTTATTGATGGCTGTGAATATTCAGGTGTTACAACCATGAAGATGGATGAAGGTCTTGATACAGGAGATATCCTGATGGTTGAAAAGGTGAAGCTTGATGCTAAAGAGACGGGCGGAAGTCTTTTTGACAGATTAAGTGATGTCGGTGCGCATCTTTTGGTTAAGACACTTGAAGGACTTGAAGCTGGAACTATTACTCCTGTTAAGCAGGATGATTCAGAAAGCACTTATGTAAAAATGCTTCATAAGTCATTTGGTAAGATGGATTTCAATAAGAGTGCAGCTGAACTTGAAAGACTTATAAGAGGACTTAATCCATGGCCTAGTGCATTTACTTATATAGACGGTAAAATGTTAAAGATATGGGATGCAGATGTTGCAGATAATATCAGTGAAGTACAGACAGAAGAAGTTAAGCCGGGACAGGTTGTTACGGTAGGAAAGAACACATTTACAATAGCCTGTGGACAGGGGTATTTAGTTGTTAATGAGGTTCAGTTAGAAGGTAAGAAGAGAATGGACAGTGGTTCGTTCTTAAGAGGCAACCAGTTAGAAGCAGGTGTAATGTTAGGAGAATAAGCAGAATCTTAAATGGTTCAGAAAAGAGGTATTATGGTAGCTTTATATGGTTATTATGGATATGGATATTACTATGATCCAATGTACATTCTGATAATAATATCATGCGTTATTGCACTGATAGCACAGGTGAAGGTAAAAAGCACATTTAACAAGTATTCCAAGGTGTCATCTTCAAAAGGAATGACAGGCGCAATGGTCGCAGAGCAGCTTTTAAGAAGCCAGGGAATATACGATGTATCTATTCAGAGAGTATCAGGAAGCCTGACAGATAATTATAATCCAAGAAATAAGACACTTAACCTGTCAGATTCTGTGTATAATTCAACATCTGTTGCTGCTATCGGAGTTGCAGCCCATGAAACAGGACATGCCATACAGCATGCTTACGGATATGGCCCTTTAAACTTCAGAACAGCACTTTTTCCGTTAGCCAGCGTCGGTTCGCAGGTATCATGGATACTTATTGTGCTTGGACTTATATTTGGCTCAACTAATATACTTATAGATATTGGTATTCTTATGTTCAGTCTGGCAGTACTTTTCCAGCTTGTAACATTACCGGTTGAGTTTAATGCTTCGGCAAGAGCATTACAGCTTCTTGAATCAGAAGGATTCCTATATGGAGATGAGAACAGACAGGCAAGAAAAGTGCTTTCAGCAGCAGCCATGACATATGTTGCGGCAGCAGCCACAGCAATTTTACAGCTTTTAAGACTGATTTATTTATTTGGAGGAAGACGCCGTGACTGATTCGGTGAATTTAAGGGCAGTTGTACTGGATATACTTATGGAAATCAATGAGAAGGGTGAATTTTCACACCTTCTCATTAATAATGCACTGGCAAAGTACCAGTATCTTGATAAGAATAAGAGAGCATTTATAAGCAGATTATCACTAGGAACGATTGAGAACAGAATTGAACTTGACTATATAATAGACCAGTTTTCAAAGACTCCTGTAAGAAAGATGAAACCACTTATAAGAAATATATGTGAAATGTCTGTATACCAGATAATATATATGGATAATATTCCGGATTCAGCAGTGTGCAATGAGGCTGTAAAGCTGGCTGCAAAACGTGGATTCACAGGACTTAAGGGCTTTGTGAACGGAGTCTTAAGAAACATTGCAAGAAATAAAGACAATATTACATATCCTGACAGGAATAAGGATATTGAACAGTACCTTTCTGTAAAATACTCAATGCCATTATGGATAGTTAAAATGTGGCATAGTCAGTTAGGTATTGATAAGACTGAGAAAATTCTTGCAGGCTTTAAGCAGGAAAAAAAGACTTATGTAAGATGTAATACAGCAAAGGCACCGGTTGAAGAGATAAAGAGGATTCTTTCACAGGAAAATGTATCTGTGGCAGATGTTGAAGGTATACCATATGCTTTAGAGATTAAGGACTATGATTATATAGCCGGACTTAAGAGTTTCAGGGATGGTCTGTACCAGATACAGGATATAAGCTCCATGACAGCAGGATATATGACTGGATTTAAGACTGGGGACACAGTAATTGATGTGTGCGCAGCACCAGGAGGCAAGAGTGTTAATGCTGCAATAAGTGTTGGCACTGATGGTAAAGTATATTCAAGGGATGTATCAGATTATAAGGCAGGACTTATTGAAGAAAATATATCAAGGCTAGGACTTAATAATATAGAAGTTCAGGTAAAAGATGCACTCGTAATGGATGAATCTATGAGAGAGAAGGCAGATGTTGTTATAGCAGACCTTCCATGCTCAGGACTCGGCGTTATGGGAAGAAAGCCTGATATCAGATATAATATAACAGAGGACAAGCTGATTTCATTAAAAGAGCTTCAGCAGAGCATACTTTCTGTAGTACAGGCATATGTTAAGCAGGGTGGTATAATTATGTACAGTACATGTACAATTAATTCAGAAGAGAATGAAGCCAATGCTGACTGGTTATGTAAAGGATATGGCTTTAAGAAGATAGAATACAGACAGATTCTGCCGGGAAAGAATGGCGGAACAGATGGGTTCTTTGTTGCAAAACTTAGGAGAGAATAGACATGACAGATATTAAGTCACTTAATTATGACGAACTTGTAACATATATGGCTGGACTTGGTGAAAAGAAGTTCAGGGCTTCGCAGCTATATCAGTGGATGCATGAAAAGCTGGCAGACAGCTTTGATGAATGTACCAACCTTTCTAATGCATTAAGACAGAAGTTAAAGGAAACATCAGAATATGTATGCTTAGAGCCTGTCAGGGTACAGCATTCAAAGCTTGACGGGACAGAAAAATATCTGTTCAGATTATCGGATGGTAATTATGTTGAAAGTGTACTCATGAAATATCATCATGGTAATTCAGTATGTATATCTTCACAGGTTGGATGCCGTATGGGATGCCGTTTCTGTGCATCTACACTTAACGGCAAAGTCAGGGATTTAAGACCATCTGAAATGCTTGACCAGATATACAGAATACAGAAGATTACAGGGGAGCGAGTAAGCAATGTTGTAGTTATGGGTTCTGGAGAGCCAATGGATAACTATGATAATCTTATTAAGTTTATAGAACTTCTCAATGATGAGAGGGGGCTTAATATAAGCCAGCGAAATATTACTGTATCATCATGTGGAATAGTACCTAAGTTAAAGAAACTTGCTGACCTTAAGTTACAGATTACACTTGCTATTTCACTTCATGCGCCTAATGATGAACTAAGAAAAACAATGATGCCTATAGCTAATAAGTATTCAATTGAGGAGATAATGGATGTATGCAGGTATTACATAGAATGTACAGGCAGAAGAATCTCATTTGAATACAGTCTTGTTAAAGGTGTCAATGATTCAATGGAATGTGCAAAGCAGCTGATTGAACTTGTTAAGGGCATGAACTGCCATATTAATCTTATACCTGTTAATCCTATCAAGGAGCGTGATTATAAGCAGACTGGTAAGGATGAAGTGTACGCATTTAAAAATAAACTTGAAAAGAACGGAATAAATGTTACAATTAGAAGGGAAATGGGCAGAGATATTGATGGTGCCTGTGGACAGTTAAGGAATAAGTATATGGAGGATGTTGATGAAAGCAACGGCGATTACTGATATAGGCAAGACGCGTGCCGTTAATCAGGATTATATATATACATCTGTTGAAAGGGTTGGATGCTTGCCTAATCTGTTTATTGTAGCAGATGGAATGGGCGGTCATAAAGCTGGTGATATAGCTTCACGTTTTACAGTTGAAACTATTAAAACTCTTATTGAACAGTCACAGGGAAAAGATGCGATATCCATTATTAATGATTCGGTTAAGATGGTTAATGGTCTGCTTTTACAGAAGGCATCTCAATCAGAGGATTACTATGGTATGGGAACAACGCTTGTTATCGCAACCATATTTGATAATGTATTAAGAGTTGCTAATGTAGGAGACAGCAGATTATATGTAATAGATGACAATGACATAACTCAGATAACAAGAGATCATTCACTTGTTGAAGAGATGGTTCTTGCAGGACAGTTAAGTAAAAGCGAGGCAAGAACACATGCCAGAAAGAATGTCATAACAAGGGCAATCGGAGTAGAGGAACAAGTCGAACCAGAGATGTTTTCAATTGATCTTAAAGAAAACAGTAAGGTTCTTATGTGTTCTGATGGTCTTACTAATATGCTTGAAGATGCAGAGATATTAAGCATTGTAAGGAACAATGCCGATATAGAAGATGCAGCGAGAATGCTTATTGACAGAGCGAATGAGAATGGCGGTAAGGATAATATTTCAGTTATAATTGTAGAACTGTAAGTGAAAGGGATAGGTTATGTTAAGAAAAGGAATGTTTTTAGCTGACAGATACGAGATAATCGAGCAGATTGGCACAGGCGGAATGTCAGATGTTTACAAAGCAAAGTGCCATAAACTCAACAGATATGTTGCTATTAAGGTAATGAAGTCTGAGTTTAGTGAAGACAAGACATTTGTATCTAAATTCAGGGCAGAGGCACAGTCTGTAGCAGGATTTACACATCCTAATGTGGTTAATGTATATGATGTCGGTGATGAGAACGGAGTATATTATATTGTAATGGAGCTTGTAGAGGGCATAACTCTTAAGAAATACATAGAAAAGCGTGGCAAAATACCTTTTAAAGAAGCTGTAAGCATTGCAATTCAGGTTGCTAACGGACTTGATGCAGCACATAAGCATAATATTGTACACAGGGATATTAAGCCACAGAACATTATTATATCTAAGGAAGGCAAGGTCAAGGTAACGGACTTTGGAATTGCCAAGGTAGCTTCATCAAGTACAATTAATTCGTCATCAACAATGGGTTCGGTTCATTATATTTCACCTGAGCAGGCAAGAGGTGGATATTCTGATGCGAGAAGTGATATATACTCTCTTGGTATAACAATATTTGAGATGCTGACAGGTACAGTACCGTTTGATGGTGACTCTACAGTTGCAGTAGCAGTACAGCATATTCAGGATGAGATACCTGCACCATCTACGGTTGTAGCGGATATACCATTAAGTATAGACAGAATTGTTATTAAATGTACACAGAAGAAACCTGACAGAAGATATCAGACAGCAGCAGAACTTATAACAGATCTTAAAAAAGCTCTTGTAATGCCAGATGAAGATTTTGTTAAGATGGCGCCGGCTTATGCAGCAGCAGGAGTGGCAGCTACAGCTTCATCTGATACAGAAGAAGTTAATGCTGGTGAGAATGATGATGCATTATCAGATGATGATATTTTTCTGGAAGATGATGAAAATGAAGATTCAGATAATGAATTACAGGAAGACGATGAGGATGTAGATATTGATGATGAGGATAATGACAAGCTGGATTTAATTATGAAAATAATTGGAATAGGAATAGCTGTTATTATACTTATTGTTACAATATTTGTTATTGTTAAGCTTGTTGGAAGCACTAAGTCACCTAAGAATGAAAATACAGAAACTGTATCAGCTACAGAAGAGACGGTATCAACAGCAAATGCCAAGGATACTGTTACAGTTCCTAAGGTTGAGGGTATGATTAAGGATGAAGCTGTTAAGGCACTTAATGATGTCGGACTTGGATATAAGCAGGTTGTACAGAGCTCTAAGACAGTGGCTAAGGATACTGTAATTTCACAGGGAACTAAGGCAGGTGCCAAGGTGGCAAAGAATACACAGATTATTCTTACTATAAGTGGTGGGGAAGAAGTTGTTAATACAACAGTTCCATCTGTTACAGGAGAATCAGAATCTGATGCAAGAGAAAAACTGGAATCAGCAGGATTTAAGGTTTTGGTTGATTATGATTACAGCAGCACTGTTGATGCGGGCAAAGTAATTAAGGCTTCTCCATCAGGAAGTGTGGCACAGGGAACAACAGTTACAATTACAGTAAGCCGTGGAAAGCAAATTAAGAATGTTACAATGGCAAATCTTGTAGGAATGACAGAAGGTCAGGCTAGGCAGTGGCTTGAAAATAACGGTCTTAATGTTGAAGTATTAAGTGGAACATCAGGAAATGTTATATTTTGTAATTATTCTGAAGGAACTTCAGTTCCAGAGGGAACAACAGTTACAATTATGCTAGGTAATAAGCAGGAGACAACAACAAAGGCAACTGAAGCTGATAAGAATAGCAATACTAATCAGGGTAGCAGTTCGGATAATAATTCGAATGGAAACAATAATGCAAATGGAAATAATTCTGATTCGAATAATCAGCCAAATAATGCAGAACAGAAGCCACAGAATTAATCAGGTATAATTATTTATATGCAGGGAAAGATAATTAAGGGTATCGCTGGTTTCTACTATATACATGTAGAAACCAGCGGTATTTATGAATGTAAGGCAAAAGGGATATTCAGAAACCGACACATTAAACCACTGGTTGGTGATAATGTGGAGATAGAAGTTATTGATAAGGATAATTTCAAAGGAAATGTGGTGGACATCCTTCCAAGAAAGAACGAACTTATAAGACCGGCTTCTGCTAATATTGACCAGGCAATGGTTATATTTGCAGTAAAGACGCCAGAACCTAATTTTAATCTGCTTGATAAATTCATTCTTATGATGAATTATCAGGATGTTCCGACCGTTGTATGCTTTAATAAGGAAGAACTGGCGGATGATGAATATAAGAATGAATTAAAGAAGAAATACGAAGGCTGTGGCTGTGAGTGCATATTCATAAGTGCAAAGAATAATATTGGCATTGACAGGGTAATGGAAGTGCTGAAAGGAAAGACTACAGTGCTTGCAGGTCCATCAGGAGTTGGAAAGTCAACACTTACCAATCTGCTTATACCAGACATGGAGGAGCAGGGAGAAGTCAGCCAGACAGGAGAAGTAAGCAGGATAGGCCGAGGAAGGCATACTACAAGACATTCCGAGATATACAATGTATGCAAGGAAACATATATATGTGATACTCCGGGATTTACATCACTTAATCTTCCGGATGTTGAGAAAGAAGATTTGAGATTTTACTTTGAAGAGTTTGTACCATTCGAAGGAAAGTGCAGATTCAATGGCTGTATGCATGTAAGTGAACCGGGATGTGCGGTAAAACAGGCAGTTGAAGACGGAATTATCAATTATGACAGATATAAGTCATATACAGATATATTTGAAGAAATAAAGAACAAGAAGAAGTACTAAATGTACTTGAAAACAGAAAGGTTGTTAATTATGAGTGGTTTAAAGAAAATTTTGTCACCATCAATATTATCGGCAGACTTCAAGAAATTAGGAGAAGAGCTTGAAACAATTGATAAGGCAGGAGCTGAATATGTTCATGTAGATGTTATGGATGGACTTTTTGTAAAGAGTATTTCATTCGGAATGCCGGTTATTAAGTCAGCAAGAAGTGCGACTGACAAGGTTTTTGATGTACATCTTATGATTGAAGAGCCTATAAGATATATAGAAGACTTTGTTAAGGCAGGCGCTGATATAATTACAGTACATGTTGAAGCGTGTAAGGATGTTGTTGCTACATTAGAAAAGATTAAGGAATGTGGTGTAAAAGCAGCTATAACACTTAATCCTCCGACACCGGTATCAGCAATTGAGCCTTATCTTGATAAGGTAGATATGGTTCTTGTAATGAGCGTTAATCCGGGATTCGGGGGACAGAAGTTTATACCGGAATCACTTGATAAAGTAAAAGAAATAAGAAGTTTATTAGATGCTAAAGGACTTGATACAGATATTGAGATTGATGGTGGCGTGAATGCCGGAAATCTTGCATCAGTTCTTGAGGCAGGTGCTAATGTAATAGTAGCAGGTTCAGCAATCTTTTCTGGAGATGTAGCTGATAATGTTAAGAAGTTTAAAGAAATAATGGGCGCGTGGTAAAACCACACGCCCATTAATATTATACATTGAATCTGAAAAGGATTACATCACCATCTTTAACGACATATTCTTTTCCTTCCATTCTTACAAGACCTTTCTCTTTGGCTCCATTATATGAACCACAGTCAAGTAAATCCTGATAGTAAACAACTTCTGCTTTAATAAAGCCTCTTTCGAAATCGCTGTGAATCTTTCCGGCAGCCTGCGGAGCTTTGGTTCCCTTAGTGATTGTCCATGCTCTGGTTTCGGTCTCGCCTGCTGTTAAGTAGCTGATGAGACCAAGAATACGGTAGCTTGCTGCAATAAGCTTATCAAGACCTGATGAACTTATACCAAGATCTTCAAGGAACATCTTCTTCTCATCATCATCTAATTCTGAGATTTCCTGTTCAATCTGTGCGCAGATAACGAATACTTCACAGTTATCCTTCTTAGAGTATTCTCTTACTCTTGCAACATATTCATTGTCAGCACCATCATTGGCAAGGTCGTCCTCTGATACGTTAGCTGCAAAGATTACAGGTTTAGCGGTAAGAAGGTTGTATTCCTTTAAAAATGCTTCTTCATCTTCGTCCTGACATTCAAAATTCTTAGCTAAATTACCTTCTTCAAGGAAAGCCTTAAGTCTTTCGAGAAGGTCACATTCTTTAGCAATATCTTTATTGTTATAAGAAGCACGCTTCTGCTTAGCGAGTCTTCTGTCTAATACTTCAATATCTGAGAATATAAGCTCAAGGTTAATGGTTTCAATATCTCTTATTGGGTCAATAGAACCATCAACATGAACGATGTTAGAATCTTCAAAACATCTTACAACATGAACGATAGCATCAACCTCACGGATGTTGGCAAGGAACTGGTTTCCAAGACCTTCACCCTTAGATGCACCTTTAACAAGACCTGCAATATCTACGAATTCAATAACAGCAGGTGTTATCTTTGCTGAATTATATAAAGCGGCAAGCTTGTCAAGTCTGTCATCCGGAACTGCAACAACACCGACATTAGGGTCAATTGTACAGAAAGGATAGTTAGCTGACTCTGCTCCTGCCTTAGTAAGTGAATTAAAAAGGGTACTTTTGCCGACATTAGGCAGACCCACGATACCAAGCTTCATAATAGATTCTCCTCATTAATTATTCTTATGATTATTCGTTCCAGAGTTCTTAAAATGTAAAAAAGAATCCAGTACAAAATCATATTATACAAAAATTTTTCTTTAAAAACAACATATAGATATCCTATTATAATAATTTATAT
>OGDX01001733.1_pt1 | contig 10081 bp, 8 predicted proteins | sample 1570461 | NCBI WGS metagenome assembly OGDX01 (sample SAMEA2582172, study PRJEB24529) | metagenome
GAGCATCTGCCTTACAAGCAGAGGGTCATAGGTTCGAGCCCTATAGGTCCCATTTGATGAGTTTATCTCATTATGCCGGCGTGGCGGAACTGGCAGACGCGCAGGACTTAAAATCCTGTTGTAGAAATACAGTACCGGTTCGATTCCGGTCGCCGGCATTGTATCTGGTTTCAGATACAATGAATTGAATATGTGTGCGTAGCTCAGCTGGATAGAGCACTTGGCTACGGACCAAGGTGTCGGGAGTTCGAATCTTCTCGCGCACGTATCTAAGTCCTTGAAATTTATTTTCAAGGACTTTCCTTATGCAACAGAATAATGAGGATAGTGGTTAAAACATATGAGTGAAGTAAAAGAAATAAAGAAACGTATTGATTTTTTGGATTACCTGAAGGCAATTTGTGTTATTATGGTAATTATTACACATTATGATTGGGCAGATAAGGATTCTCCATTCTTTACAATGCTGATCAATATGGCAGTTCCTGTTTTTATGATCATTAGCGGTTATAATTTTGCTATGTCAAACCGAAAAAAAACAGGTGGAAATTTAAAGAAAATGTATGCGTGGGAGATGATAAAACCAAAACTGATCCGTTTTCTTGTGCCATTTTTTACAGTGTGTCTCATTGAAATTGTTCTTTTAGTGATCGAGGACAAGCATATTAATCCACCTCGGATTTTCCTTTTAGGAGCATATGGTCCCGGTAGTTATTATGTGCCTATCATGATCCAGTTATTGGTAATCTTTCCTATTATATATAAGTTGGTAGAGAAAAATGCCAGGCTGGGAATCGCATTGTCAGGCGCAGCAAATTTATTGTTCGAGATCGGTGTAAAAATATTTGATATGGATAAGTACTATTATCGCCTGAGCATTGGACGTTATTTGCTTTTGATCGCATTTGGATGTTACCTTTATTTATATCCGGAACACAGAGTGAAAAGGTACCAGCTTATCAGTATGTTTTTGATCGGACTGGGGTATATTGTTGCTGTGTTTGGATTTAATTGGGACATCATTTTGTTTGGTTATTGGAAAACAACAGCGATGCCGATTGCATTTTATATTTTTCCGATTATTATTTTATTGTTCCGAAGATTTTATCATATAAAATTACCGGGAGTTATCGGAAATACGTTGACATGGATCGGACAGGCGTCATATCATATTTTTCTGGTACAGATGGTATATTATCATTTTGAACTTGGTGGTAGACTTATGGCAAGTACATGGTATATTGCACTTCCATTTAATATTTTGGTAACGGTCGCAGCCGGACTTGCATTTTATGAAGCTGACTGCAGGTTTATCAGGAATATGAAATATTTAAAATTCAAAGCAAAGCGGAGAGTAGCGTAAAATAACACAGGAGTGCGCAGGAAATATAAAAAAAGTAGCGACAAACGTCACAGAAAACGATATAATAAGTAAGGAAAAATTTTATGTGGGTTCTCCATGGATATGTGCGTAATTGTGAATGAGTAAGCAGGATGCTGCAAACTGCATTTGAGATGTGATTATCAGAGAGATTGGAAATCGTGAATAGACAAGAAAGTAGCAGGTAGATTGCATGGAAGTATTGAAAGTACAAAAAGGTCAGATTATTGCAAAAAAAAATGACAAAGTAAAAGAATGGTATTTTATACAGGAGGGGTCTGTCATTCAGAAGTATGCATTTGTTGAACTGGAATTGAAACAGAATGGCATTGTTGGTATTCTGGAGAATGACAGATTCCTTTGTGATTATATCGCAGCGGAGGACAGTGCACTGGCTGTTTTTCCATGTGAATCGTCGGAGGATCTGCAGGGGATTTTGTCAAATGATGCAAAGATCCGAAGATATTTTTTGAAGGCAGCGATTGAGCAGAGACAGCAGATGCTCCAGGTATACGCTGGTCTGGAAGTGAGATGCAAACAGTTTCATACGTTTATAGAGACGTTTTATAATGACTATAAAACAATCTGTAACCAGTATCAGTTAGAAGAACAGCCTTTTTCTAAAATGGATTATTTCCATTCTCTGGAAATGCGTCATAAAGCGGAAAAATGGGAGATGGACAACAGCAGTAGTCTGGTGACAAATTATCTGGAAGAATATCTGAATCTGCTGGAAAAGGATGATAGTCTGTGCGTTGGTGCAATTATGGAGGCTTCTGCACAGATGCGAAGAGTTGCGCAGGGAATCAGTGAGATGGTTGCGTATCTTCTATATAATAAGGATCTGCTGATCAGTGAATCCGGAAAAGATATTTTCCAGTTATTCTTTGATCTGGCGATTCGCGCAGGGCTGAATCATGAAGAATTAGAACCAATCAATAAAGAAGTGAAACTGATCATTGAACTGGTAGAAAAATTAAAGATTTATGATCAGAGAGTCATTGATTACCGCTGGAGTGAATACCAGAATTATGAATTTGGAAGCAATGGGTTAGAGGAAGTGGCATCTGTTGGAGTTTTTGGCGAAGACGAAGAAGAGTTTGAGAGCGATGAGGAAGAAAGCGAAGACTGCTTAGAACATATTCTTACCTACGCGGGATTTGATGAATCACAGATCGAGGATGTACGCAATAAGATCAGGGAATACCGGGAACTGCCGGATATGCTATCAACGGATGATGAGGCATACCGCATCAGAAAACAGCTGACGCCTGTTTTTTATGATGTATATTATAAGGTATTTATGCGCGCAATGCAGGAAGAGGGGCAGATAACGCCAATTCTGGAAATGTTCCTCAATTTTGGCTTTATGGATGTGCAGATGGTTGGTGAGGATAATGCCAATGCATTGTACGATCTGACAGAACATTTGGATCTATGCAATTCAGAGCATGTGTATACCATGTATGAGTGGCTGAAGGCAATTTATGAAGGACGGAAAGAGCCTTCCAAGAATGAATTTGATCTGGATTATAGCCAGTATTTATTAGAAAAACTGAAAACAAAGAAGATTACGGAAGCACAGATGAAACAACTTCAGGATAACCGGGAGCTGAAAGTAAAATATGAGATTCAGAACATGTTTACCTCTGGAAACCGTGCAACTTATGGAAAAATAACAACATTCTGTCCGATTTTAGGAGAGTATGATCTGATCAACTCTGTAGAAAAGATGCTTGTGACAGCAGAGCGGTTAGAGGAAGTTATCAATCAGATCCGTAAGATCGATTTTTCTGTTTTTTACAGAGAAGTATTATTTTCAGATCCGGACAAAGGAATTAACCATGAGAATATTATGAAAGAGGTATTGCCGGATATTATTCTTATGCCAAATGCGGGAACCAAGGCAATGATGTGGCAGGAGACAGCGGGAGTGAAGCGCGACACTTCAGCACGTTTTATGTTCCCTGTTTTTACTGCGGTAGATCTTGAAGATATGATGATCGAGACTATGGGTAGATATCGTTGGGAAATCTGCAGAAAGATCCAGGGTGTACATTGGAATGATATCCGTGAAAAATCCCTGACGGCGGAGTATTGCGATTATATGCAGTTTTACCGTAAAAATTTTGAATTGTCTGCTGATGCAAAAGAAAAGCTGAAAAATGCATTGTTCCGCGCAAAGAATAATTACAGGGAAGTTTTTGTAAAGGATTACCAGAACTGGATCAAATATGAGTCAAGAGGAAGCTATCGTCTGAACAAGGTTTCCAGACAGATACTGATGACTTATTGTCCGTTCTCGAAAGAACTTCGAAATGAATTGAAGGCAAACCCAATGTATCAGGAACTTCTGAACCGATATGATATCCAGAGTTCCAGAAGTGTGAAACGTATTCTTGCCGTTTACGACAAGTATAAGCGTGCTGGCGGAGAATTAAATCAGGATTTAAGAGATAATTTATTATATTATCAGATGTAGAAAAATCCATCGGAAAAGAGATGTAAACTTTTCCGATGGATTTTTTTGTAAGCAAACATCAATAGAAAAAGCCAAATGCAACCGCACTTGGCTTTTTCTGAGGGGAGTATAAATAATTAATAAGGGGTATAACTATGATACGTTTTCGTATCACAACGTTAGTATATCCTATCTATATTTAAAAAGCAATTTAAAAAATGTATATTTTGTGTGATTCTTCAAATAATAAAAATGCATGTGACAAAGTAATTTTACATGCAGAAAAAGAAGAAAATTTTGTACACAAAACAGGAGGACATTTTATCATGGCAAAGAACATGGATGGTACAAACAAGAGTGAAAACAGCTACGAGCAGAACAGTTATGAGAACAGCAATGGACAGAACAAGAGTGGTCAGAACAAATCTACCAATAAGTCAACAAATAAGTCCACAAACAAATCCACAAACAAAACTTCTGACTGCCATCACGAAGAGTAGCAGCACGGAAAACAAATCATTGCATAATATGTAATAAGGAAAGAATCAGAGACAGATTACAGATCACACTGTAATCTGTTTCTTGTTATAAAGGGGGAAATATGGCATTTTATACCATTTATCCAAGAGATATCCAGAATATTTGTTTTCAAAAGAGGGTGCGTGTAGTTGATATCAGAGAACCTCAGGAATACAGAAAATATCACTATCCGGGTGCAGTAAATATCCCGTACAGCGATGATGACAGCTGGTGCTGTCGTTTTTCAAAGTATCGGCCGCTGCTTTTATACTGTGAGTATGGGAGTACAAGTCTTCTTGCTGCACGCAAGCTGGGAAAAGAAGGGTATGAGGTTTATACTGTGATTGGCGGTGCAAATGCAATGCAGGAGCAGATAAGGCGTTAGACGGGCAGAACCATTTCTCATGGAAATATTTTTGCAATTGACAGTTCAAAATAGAACAGATAATATAAGAATAGGTTTTTAGACTTATTTTTAGAGGAGATTTCAGTGAGAACATTTGATTTACTTGTGCCTTGCCACTTTGGGTTAGAGGCAGTTTTAAAAAGAGAAATATATGATCTTGGCTATGAGATCACAAAAGTAGAAGATGGCAGAGTGACATTTGAAGGTGATGAGGAAGCAATCTGCCGTGCCAACATTTTTCTACGTACGGCAGAACGTGTTATGATCCAGGTCGGAAGGTTTAAGGCAACGACTTTTGAAGAACTTTTCCAGGGAATCAAGAACCTTCCGTGGGAAGAATATATTCCGGAGGATGGAAAGTTCTGGGTGAAAAAAGCGTCTTCTATCAACAGCAAGTTGTTCAGTCCATCCGATATCCAGTCCATTGCCAAAAAAGCAATGGTGGAGCGCATGAAACAGAAATATCACAAGGAATGGTTCAAAGAAGATGGAGCAGCTTATCCGGTCCGTATTTTTTTACTGAAGGACGAAGTGACGGTGGCGCTGGATACATCCGGTGATTCTTTACATAAACGCGGATACAGAACGATGACGAGTAAGGCTCCATTGACGGAAACTCTTGCAGCTTCTTTAATTATGTTAACCCCTTGGAGAAAGGACCGGATTCTGGTCGATCCATTTTGTGGAAGTGGTACCTTCCCGATCGAGGCAGCAATGATCGCAGCGAATGTCGCACCGGGAATGAACCGTGATTTTACAGCAGAGGAATGGACAAACCTGATTGACCCCAAACTCTGGTATGAGTGTGTGAAAGAGGCAGAGGATATGATCGACACTACTGTGAAAGTAGATATTCAGGGATATGACATTGATGGAGATGTGATCAAAGCAGCAAGGGAAAATGCGAAGCGTGCGGGAGTGGAACACATGATCCATTTTCAGCAGAGAGCGGTTGCAGATTTAAGCCATCCGAAAAAATATGGCTTCATCATCACAAATCCACCGTATGGAGAGCGTCTTGAGGATAAGGCGGATCTGCCGGAATTGTATACACAGATTGGGCAGGCATACCAGAGACTGGATTCCTGGTCGATGTTTCTGATCACAAGCTATACTGAGACAGAAAAATATATTGGAAGAAAAGCGGATAAAAACCGCAAAATTTATAACGGTATGTTAAAGACTTATTTTTACCAGTTTTTAGGACCGAAGCCTCCTAAAAAACGCAATTAAGGAGATTTAAGGGTACATGAAGTATTCGAAGCGTTATATTGCCTTCACAGGAGTGCTGGCAGTTGCACTTTTGATAAAATTTAATAATTTTGGCGAACAATATCAGACCGTGAACCGTTTCCGAGGGGCACAGTTGGAGGAGACAACATGGAATCCATTGATCGCCCAGAGTGTAAATGACGGATTACTTTCAGTAGTCATTGACAACAAAGAGTACACGAATGAAAAATATCCTTTTTTCATGGATGCGAATCTGGACATCATGGTTCCGGTATCCATTTTACGGGATGCATTAAACTGCAGCGCACATATTTATAATGAGGATACACTTCTGGTAGAGAAGCATAACAGTGAACTTTCCTTTTCTCTGAACGATGATATGATAGAGGTCAATGGCAAGAAGGAAAAAGTGGTTTCTCCGCTGATCAAAAAAAACAAAGAGTATTATGTGAGCCTGAATGATCTGTCCAATTATCTGGACTATTCCTACACCTGGAATATTCAGGAAAACAAGGCACAGGCAGCAGATGTGTCGGAGAGTGCAACGATTATTCCGACAAAGTACGATCTGAGGGACAGAGCGAGGGTTTCTGCTATCCGAAATCAGGGAACATATGGAACCTGTTGGTCGTTTGCAGCGTTAAGTGCGATGGAATCCGTTCTTTTACCGGAGCAGAATTATCAGTTTTCGGTGGATCATATGACATTGAATAATGGGTTTCATCTGACACAGGACGATGGTGGTGAGTACACGATGGGAATGGCGTATCTTGCGTCATGGAAAGGTCCGGTATTAGAAAAGGATGATCCATATGGAGATAACAAAACGACGCCGGATCTTACTGCTGTAAAACATGTGCAGGAGATGCAGATCATCGATGGAAAAGATTATGAGAAGATAAAGGAAGCAGTATTTAAATACGGTGGCGTGCAGACTTCAATTTATAACTCGTTAAAAAGTTCGCAGTCGAAATCACCTTATTATGACCGCAGAACAAGTTCGTACTGCTATATCGGTACGGAAAAACCAAACCATGATGTTGTGATCATCGGCTGGGACGACAGTTATTCCAAGGATAATTTTTCCGTTGATCTTGAGGGGGACGGAGCATTTATCTGTCAGAACAGCTGGGGAAGCGAATTCGGTGATGGCGGGATTTTTTATATTTCTTACTATGATACGAATATTGGTACCCACAATGTCGCGTATACAGGAATTGAGGACAGTGATAACTACGATCACATTTATCAGAGTGATCTCTGCGGCTGGGTAGGACAGCTCGGCTATAACAAAGAGAGCATTTACGGTGCAAATGTTTATACTGCGGAATCCAATCAGAATCTTACGGCTGCGGGCTTTTATGCCACAGGAAAAGATTCGGAGTATCAGCTTTATGTTGTGAAAAATTTTGAAGATGAATCATCTTTGAGTAATATGACACCGGTAGCATCAGGAAAATTGAGTAATGCAGGTTATTATACAATCCCATTTGACAAACAAATTGCACTGGATGCAGGAGAGCGGTATGCGGTGGTATTATTTATCAGTACACCGGATGCAGTACATCCGCTTGCCATTGAGTATGAGGCGGATGATGCCACGGCCGATGTCGTCTTAGATGACGGCGAAGGTTATGTCAGTGCCAATGGTTTTGAGTGGGAAAATGTAAAAAATGTGGAGAATTGTAATATTTGTCTCAAAGCATTTAGTAATGACCGTTAACAGGGGGTTTCGTGGAAGAGAAAGCAATGAAGTTTGCAACCGTGACAGCGGTTCTTCTCATGATCATAGTGTGTGTGTTATTGCCGAAACTTCCGACAATCCACACATGGGCAGTGGAGCGTGAGGAGGAGCGGATCGCAGAGGCAGAACTTGCAGAACAGAAGATTACAATGAGTGATCTTACAATTAAAAATACAGAAGTGGCAGATGACACAGAACGGAGACAATTGCGTCTGAAGATTCCGGCGGGAGTAAAGGGGAGTGATATCACAATCTCAAATGACTATGTGACACAAACTGTCCGTATCGAATTGCCGCAGACAGAGGTCAGTTATTTTGAGAATGATCCATTGACAGGAAGCAGCAACCATATTGATAATCTTTCTTATGCAGTGAGCAAGGGAAGCAGTGGACTGATCGAGATCACGATGGATCAGGTTTATGAACTGGATATGGATTATGATGAGAATTATTACTATTTTGATTTCCTGACGCCACATGAAGTGTATGACAAAGTCGTGGTTGTGGATGCCGGGCATGGTGGAAGAGCGCCGGGAGCAACGAAACAGGGAATCAACGAAAAAGATATTGACCTTGGAATTGTGCTGCAGCTGAAAGCGATTTTTGATAACAGCGATGAGAATATCGGTGTTTACTATACAAGAACGGATGACAGCAACCCGACTTTTGACCAGAGGGTTCAATTGGCGAATAAGTCCCAGGCAGATCTGTTCATCAGCATACATAATAATTCAACGAAAAGCGGGCGGATGTCCTCGACACACGGTACACAGGTGATGTACAGTGAGTCGGATACGAAAGAGTTGGGAAGTAAGGCATTTGCGCAGATTTGCCTGGATCATGTGACGGAGGCGCTGGAGAGCAGGGATAAGGGGCTTGTGGAAGGCGATGAGATTTATATCATTCGGACCAGCGAAGTACCGGTAGCATTGATCGAAGTCGGATTTATGACAAATCAGGAGGAACTGAATCTTCTCAACAGTACCGATTATCAGAAAAAAGCAGCAGAAGGTGTTTATGACGCTGTTCTGGATGCATTTGCGAAAGGATATTAAAAAGATGACAAAAATTATTTTTGCAACAGGAAACGAAGGAAAAATGCGTGAGATCAGAGACATCATGGCAGATCTGGATGTGGAGCTTTTATCCATGAAAGAGGCAGGGATCAAACTGGATATTGTAGAAGATGGAAAGACATTTGAGGAGAATGCACTCATTAAGGCAGGTGCAGTGGCTAAGGAGGCACCGGGAGCAATCGTGATGGCAGATGATTCCGGACTGGAAGTGGATTATCTGCACAAAAAGCCGGGAATTTATTCTGCGCGTTTTATCGGCGAGGATATATCTTATGATATTAAAAATCAGGCAATTTTAGACCTTCTGGCAGGTGTTCCAAAGGAGAAACGAACTGCCCGCTTCGTCTGTTCCATTGCAGCAGTGCTGCCGGATGGAAGGGAATTTGTGACAAGAGAGACCATGGAAGGCTATATCGGGGATAAAATTGCAGGAGAGAATGGATTTGGTTATGATCCAATTTTTTGCGTGGAAAAATACGGATGTACTACGGCAGAACTTTCAGAAGAACAGAAAAATGAGATCAGCCACCGGGGAAAAGCACTGCGCGCCATGAAAGAGAAACTTGCAAAGGAAAACCTATGAAAATATTAATCATCAGTGATACCCATAGAAAACATGAAAATCTTTTAAAAGTGTTAGAGCGGGAGTGCCCGGTTGATCTTTTGATCCATCTTGGTGATGCTGAGGGGTATGAGGATTATATTGCAGAGCAGGCAGGATGTCCTATGGAAGTGGTAGCGGGGAATAATGACTTTTTTTCCTCACTGCCACGGGAAAAGGAGCTGCAGATTGGAAAGTATAAAGTACTTATTACCCATGGACACTACTATTATGTTAATACCGGGATTGAAGATATTGAGCGCGAAGCAGAAGGAAGAGGATTTGATATCGTTATGTTTGGGCATACCCATCGTCCGATCATCGATTATCATAAGGATGTCATTGCGCTAAATCCGGGCAGCCTTTCTTATCCGAGGCAGGAAGGAAAAAGACCGTCTTATATTATTATGGATCTTGATAAAAAAGGAGAGGCAACGTTTGAAATTGAGTATTTATAGGCGCAAAGACCTCGAAAAATCAGGGATTCGGGCAATTAGAAAAAAGTTGAAAAAAATGTAAAAAAAGTGTTGACATTTTCTTTGCGCTCTTATATAATAACTCTTGCGTCACGGATTGAGAGACAAAACAAAGCTTCTCAAGAGGTGAAAAGCATTGGAGATTATCCTTCGGGGTGTGGCTCAGCTTGGCTAGAGCGCCTGG
>OGDX01001735.1_pt1 | contig 10074 bp, 7 predicted proteins | sample 1570461 | NCBI WGS metagenome assembly OGDX01 (sample SAMEA2582172, study PRJEB24529) | metagenome
CACCGCCATATATACACCGGCATCCTCCGACTCGGAAAGCAGCGTCAATTCCGGAACCTTCTGTATATCTTCCCGGCGCACTTCCGTGTGGCGGCTATGCGGCACATAGAATATATCATCAAATCCACGGAAAATGGGATGCAACGGTTGCAAGGTACGATGTTCAAAGATACCGAACATCTTCTTATCCAGTGCATACTTCGGCACTCCATAATGATGATAGAGCCCTGCCTGCGCCGCCCAGCAGATGTAGAGCGTAGAGGTGACATGCGTACGCGCCCAGTCGAAGATTTCAATAATCTCATCCCAATAAGTCACCTCCTCAAAATCCATCTGCTCTACCGGAGCACCGGTGATAATCATGCCATCGTACTTTTCACCGCGCATCTTGTCGAAATCCGTATAGAATGTTTTCATGTGTTCTATCGGAGTGTTCTTGGAAGTATGGCTTTTTATCTTCATGAACGAGATTTCCACCTGAAGCGGAGTATTGGAAAGCAGACGCACCAAGTCCGTTTCCGTTGTAATCTTTAGCGGCATCAAGTTCAGAATCACGATACGCAGCGGACGGATATCCTGCTGGGTTGCCCGGGAATTATCAATGACAAAAATATTCTCCTCTTTCAGCAACTCGATAGCGGGTAGTTTATCGGGTAAATTTAAAGGCATGAGTTTATATCTATGGTTTAACTTATTACTGTCTACTATTTTAGCGTGTAAAGTTAGGCAAAAAATCAGAGTGTGATAAATAAATTATAAAAGTTTTATCGATTTATCCCTCTTCATTTAACACGTTTAATTACATTTGTACCCGAAACCTATTAAAAGTTATTAAAAAATAAGGTTAAAAAGCACTGCGGCATCAAGCGTGATACTGATAATTAGCATCCAAAAGCGTAAAAGACTTTTCCATACCGGTTATAGCTCTGCTAAATCCACATTTTTAAGACAAGGTTCATTGAGTATAACTGGGAAAGCGGAAAAACCGTTGCCCCGCAATAATAATATAATGAAAAAACTTATTCTTGCAAGAGGAGTCTTAGCTGCCTCTTTATTCTGCTGCGTGTCCTTAGGGAATACAGCTTGTGTGAACCGGATTGACGAAGAATCAGAAGCGGAAATCGAGGAAGGGACGACGCCTATCACGTTCTCTATCAAAATAGAAAAGGCCAGTACCAAGGTCACAAACACCGCCTTTGAAAAAGGAGACAAAATGGGCTTGTTTGCAACCACTTCCTCCGGCTCTATCAAGGGGAAACGGTATATTGACAATCTGGCTCTGGAATATACGGAAGGCTCTACACTGATTCCCCAAAAGACAGTATTCTATCCGGAAGGAGATGTGCCACTGGACTTTATCAGTTACCACCCTTACCAAACCGAAGGGGTAGTTGCCGGTACACCCGTTCTTCCCGTATCTGTACAGATAGACCAAAGCAATGAGAAAAACCGCGCACAAAGTGACTTCTTGGTAGCTAAAGCGCAAGGAATCACCAATAAAACCAAATCTGTAACCCTGGAGTTCCAACACAAGCTGTCCAAACTGGCAATCTCTCTGACACCCGACACAAGCAACTCTGCCAATGATTTGCTGAAAGCCAATCCGCGTATCATCGCAACCGGGCTCAAGACCTCGGCCGATTATAATCTGGAAGACGGGACTTTCAGTAATCTTACGGGGACACAAGACATCATAGCCTCCGGTGAATGGAGTGTCAAAGACAACAAACTTACCGGCAAGGAATTCATTATCATACCCCAAACGATAAATGATGGCAAGCAATCCTTCATTATGGAGTGGAGCGGACGTATATACAGTTGTGCAATACCCGAAGTGGAAATGAGTAGCAGCACGCAATGTATCATCAACATATCAGCCATGCAGAGCAACAGCAACGTCCTGAGTAGCTTTGCCGGCAAAATCAAGGAATGGAGCAGCCTCCCTCCCATCGACACCGACAATATGGAAGATTACACTGCCATACATATCTCCGCTCTCTCCTTTTCTCTTTCAAATGTGTACAGAATTTATCACGAAGGGATACCCATTGCAGAAGTCTGCAAGGAATATCTCAAATCAGCGTCATTGACTTCCAGAGCCGTTATAGCCTATCCCATAGGTAAAAATGAAAAGGCCGACCTGAGCAATGGCGTCATCCTACAGCTTGCGGACCGTAAAGACACCATCTGCGGAGGAAGAATAAGCTGGAATACAGACGACTATGGATTTACCTACACTAAAGGGGAATATACCGGCATAGACAAGCTCTATATAGACAACAGCCATAAACTACTTCTGGAAAAGCCGGAAAACGCCATCAAGGTGAATGTGGCATGCTACACCCTTCGAGACATCAGAAAAGGAGTGTCTACCGAATACCCCATTGTCAAGATTGGAGCCCAATACTGGATGGGTAAAGAACTCCATGCCACCACCTACCGTGACGGAACTCCCTTGAAAAAACAGATTGATTTGGGAACAGACAAAGCCGGATATTACAAGCCGGATAAGTATGATATTTATTTTTACAATGGAGAAGCCATACTGGCAGGAGAGCTGGTACCCGAAGGCTGGAAAATACCATCGGATGCAGACTGGGAACAGCTGAAAAGCTATACCGGCAACGACAGCTCCATACTAAAAGCCGGAGAATGGCAGACAATGGTATCCGGTGAAGTAGCCCCCGTCAACAACTATACCCGGTTCAATGCTTTTCCCGTAGGAATGTGGTACAACAAGGGGCACAACAGTCCAAACAAAATGACCGCCTTCTGGAGTTGGGATCATACAAAGCATACCCTTTCGGAAAGCACCATTTATTTTCTCGGCGAAAGCGACGAGTTTGTCTCAAGCGCCGCCCATGTCACCGGCAAGCCCTACTATAAAGCTCTTTCCATCCGCTGTATAAAAGAATAGCCGGCAATTTCGACATTTCTCATTTCTTTTTTGTATTTTTGTTCCCAATGTGCAAGATTTTTGCCAATCGGACAAAGATAACGAAAGAGAAATGAGAGTAATCGACCTGATAAACAGTAACGAAAAAACAGCTTTTTCCTTTGAAATATTGCCACCACTGAAAGGTACGGGCATCGAAAAGCTGTATCAGACCATAGATACGTTACGGGAATTCGACCCCAAATACATCAACATCACCACGCACCGCAGCGAGTACGTGTACAAAGACCTCGGCAACGGATTGTTCCAGCGAAACCGCCTGCGCCGCCGCCCCGGCACCGTAGCCGTAGCTGCTGCCATCCAGAACAAGTACAACATCACCATGGTGCCGCACATCCTTTGCAGCGGCTTCACCCGCGAGGAGACGGAGTACGTGCTGCTCGACCTGCAATTCCTCGGCATCACCGACCTGCTGGTGCTTCGTGGCGACAAGGCAAAGCACGAATCTTCGTTTATCCCCGTAGGCAACGGTTACCACCACGCCGTCGAACTACAAGAACAAATCAACAACTTCAATAAAGGCATCTTTGTGGACGGCTCCGAGATGAAAGTTACCAATACCCCATTTTCGTACGGCGTAGCCTGCTATCCGGAAAAGCATGAAGAAGCCCCCAACATGGATACAGACATCTACTGGCTGAAGAAGAAAATGGAAATGGGTGCAGAGTATGCCGTGACCCAGCTCTTCTACGACAACCGGAAATATTTCGACTTCGTGGAACGCGCCCGCCAAGCCGGTGTCACCATCCCGATTATCCCGGGCATCAAGCCCTTCAAGAAGCTGTCACAACTCAGCATGATACCCAAGACGTTCAAAGTAGATTTGCCCGAGGAACTGACCCAAGAGGTTCTGAAGTGCAACACCGACGCAGAAGCCCAGCAAGTAGGCATCGAATGGTGCGTGCAGCAGTGCAAAGAGCTGATAGCCCATGGCGTCCCAAGCCTCCACTTCTACTCGGTAGGAGCTACAGACAGCATCAAGGAAGTAGCCAAACAAATATACTGAACAATTGATAATTGACAAATGATAGTATCACAAGTAATAACTCATAACTTATAACTCATTACCCCGTGTTCAGTTTCAAGGACATAATAGGCCAAGAGCCAGCCAAGCAAAGGCTGATACAAGAAGTGCAGGAAGGACGTATCCCCCACGCACAACTCTTCTGTGGCCCTGCCGGAGTAGGAAAACTCCCATTGGCACTTGCCTATGCCCGCTACATCTGCTGTCCCAACCGGACGGAAACCGATGCCTGCGGTACTTGTCCCTCCTGCGTGAAATGGAACAAGCTGGTGCACCCGGACGTACACTTCGTATACCCTATCGTCAAGAGTGCCAAAGGGAAAAAGGAAGTCTGCGACGACTATATCACCAACTGGCGGCACCTGCTGCTGAACAGCCCCTACTTCGGACTGAATCATTGGCTGAACGAGATGGATGCCGAAAACGGGCAAGCCATCATTTATGCCAAAGAAAGCGACGAGATAACCCGCAAGCTCAGTCTGAAATCCAGCGAAGGAGGTTACAAAGTCACCATCGTATGGCTGCCCGAAAAAATGCACGAAGTCTGCGCCAACAAGCTGCTGAAGCTGCTGGAAGAGCCGCCCGAGAAAACGATATTCCTCCTCATTTCCGAAGCTCCGGAAATGATACTGCCCACCATCCTCAGCCGCACGCAACGCTTCAACATCCCCAAGATTGAAGAAGTTGACATAGCAGGAGCCTTACAGCAGAAGTACGGAGTGCAGCCCCGCGACAGCGAGACCATAGCCCACCTGGCAAACGGAGACTTTATCAAAGCATTGGAGACCATCCATCTGAACGAGGAGAACGAACTGTTCTTCAATCTCTTTGTCAGCCTGATGCGACTCTCCTACCAGCGCAAGATACGGGAAATGAAACAATGGAGCGAGCAGCTTGCCGCCATGGGACGCGAACGGCAGAAGAACTTCCTGGACTACTGCCAGCGTATGACCCGCGAGAACTTCATCTACAACCTGCACCGCAAGGAGATGAACTACATGACGTTGCCCGAACAGAACTTCGCCACCCGCTTCGCCCCCTTTGTCAACGAGCGTAACGTCGTGGGCATCATGGACGAACTGAGTGAAGCGCAGCGCCACATCGAGCAGAACGTGAACGCCCGCATGGTGTTCTTCGACTTCTCCCTCAAAATGATTGTTTTATTGAAACAATGAAAAGTGGCAAGATAATGAAATGCAAAGTATCAAATCGTAAATAGTAAATAGTCAAATAGTAAATAAACAGATGATGGAATTTAAACTACATAACGGAAGCGGAGGTCTCTGCTGCAAGAGTTGCGGCAGGCAGGACAAGCAACTGAACACCTACGACTGGCTGGCAGACATTCCGGGCAATGCTGATGAGAGCGAGCTGGTAGAGGTTCAGTTCAAGAATACCCGCAAGGGATATTTCCGCAACAGCAACAAGATACCCCTGGAGAAAGGCGACATCGTAGCCGTAGAAGCCACCCCCGGACATGACATCGGCGTGGTGACCCTGACCGGACGCCTCGTGCCGCTGCAAATGAAGAAAGCCAATATCAAGTCCGAGGCAGACATCAAACGCATCTACCGCAAGGCGAAGCCCGTAGATATGGAGAAGTACAACGAAGCAAAAGCCCGCGAGCACGCCACCATGATACGCTCGCGCCAGATTGCCCTGGACCTCAACCTCAACATGAAGATTGGTGACGTGGAATACCAGGGAGACGGCAACAAAGCCATCTTCTACTACATCGCCGACGAGCGTGTGGACTTCCGCCAGCTCATCAAGGTCCTTGCCGACGCCTTCCGCGTGCGCATCGAGATGAAACAGATTGGCGCCCGCCAGGAAGCCGGACGCATTGGTGGCATCGGTCCCTGCGGACGCGAACTCTGCTGCGCCACCTGGATGACCTCCTTCGTGTCGGTATCTACCAGCGCTGCACGCTTCCAGGACATATCACTGAATCCGCAGAAACTTGCCGGACAATGCGCCAAGCTGAAGTGCTGCCTCAACTACGAAGTGGACTGCTACGTGGAAGCACAGAAACGCCTGCCCTCACGCGAGATTACCCTGGAAACCAAAGACGGCGAGTTCTTCTTCTTCAAAGCCGACATTCTGAGCAACCAGATAACCTACTCAAGCGACAAGAACATCCCTGCCAACCTGGTGACCATCAGCGGCAGACGCGCCTTCGAGATTATCGGTTTGAACAAACGTGGCATCAAGCCCGACAGCTTGATAGAAGAAGCCCATCGCTCCGAACCCAAAAAGCCGGTGGACTTGCTGGAACAAGAGAGCCTCACACGCTTTGACCGCAGCCGGAAAGGCAAGAGTGGCGGTGACAGCAACGGTAACGAGAACAGCAACAACAGCCGTAACAAGAGAAAGAAAAAGAGTGGGAACGGTCGTCCGCAAGGAGGTGAGCAGGGTGCTCCCCAATCCAACAACCAGAGAGAACAATCCAGGCAAGACCGGCAACCGAGACAGAAACAAGACCGGCAAGTACCCAAACAAGGTGAACAGCAACAAAGCGAACGTCAACAACGGAACAATAACAACCGTCGTCCGCCCCGTAACAATAAGCCCAAACCTCAAGGTGAAAGACCTGCCCAAAATGACAAACCGGCTCAAGAATAGGAATCTCTGCCTGAAAGGTATCATACTACTGTTTGTCGCAAGCCTGCTGAGCGCTTGCGACAAACAGACCGTATACCATTCCTTCCAATCCCTCCCCACCGAAGGCTGGCCGCGCGAAGACACGCTCTCTTTCGACGTGAAGGTCACCGACTCACTGACCTACTACAAACTGTCTCTGGAAGTTCGTAACCGAAGCAACTACCCCTATCAGAATCTACCTCTATCCATCTGCTACACCACCGCAGATTCCATCCCTTCCCCCGCAGACACCATACAGCTAATCCTGGCGGACAAAGAAGGGATCTGGAAAGGTGACGGCTGGGGAGGTCTCTATCAGACTGCCGTCTCCGCAGGAAGCGTTCGAATCGGCAAACCCGGCACCTACCTCTTTAAAGTGGCCTATACGCTACCGGACGAAAGGCTGCAAGGAATCAATGACATCGGCATCAAACTGAAGAGATAGGAACTCCCTATTGTTCTTTATCACCTTCTTCTAACAACCATCTCAGTCTCCCACTCACGTCTCCTTGAAGCGGAAACGGGCGGGGTATCATAACTTGCCCTCTTACCTCATAGCGTTACGTCTTTTACGCCAGAATGTATCGGCCGTTACACCAGCATGTAAAGGGCGTTACAATATAGTGTAAAGGTCGTTACAATACAGCGTAAAGGACGTTACAATGCGATGTAACAGCCTTTACATTACGATGTCAACAATGTGCAAATGCAATGTAATGATAATCAAGTCCATTCGTATGTCCCACAAGGAAACGGTCATAACTAAATTCGGCGATTACGTCCCGCATCAATCCGCAGGAAAATAAACAGCAGGATTGTGAATCCCCAAAGAGAAGAACCTCCGTAACTGAAGAAAGGCAACGGGATACCGATGACGGGGGTCAGTCCCAGCACCATGCCTATATTGATGAATAGATGGAACAAGAATATACTAAGCACAGAGTAACCATACACCCGGCCAAAGGGAGATTGCTGCCGCTCGGCCACGGCAATCAGCCGTAAAATAAGAATAAGGAACAGTAACAGTACAGCCGTAGACCCTACGAATCCTTCCTCCTCACCCACGGTGCAAAAAATGAAGTCCGTATCTTGCTCCGGCACATACTTCAGCTTTGTCTGCGTACCGTTCAAGAAACCTTTGCCGGTCAGCCCCCCGGAACCGATGGCTATCTTCGACTGGTTCACGTTATAGCCGGCACCAGCAAGGTCCTCTTCCATACCGAGCACCACCTTGATACGTATCTGTTGATGGGGCTCCAGCACTTTATTGAAGAAGTAGTCGCTGGAGTAGAGGAAACCTATCGAACCCAAAGCAAACAGCCCAATCAGAAACTAAGATAAATGGTGCTCGCTTAAAGAAAGAAAGACAAGATACCCGACAACAAGTGCACAAAGCCCCCACTGCACCCACACCAAGTTGAAGGGTACCACGTATTCCGAAATCAGATAAGCCACGAGCAGCACTCCCAGCGAACCGCCGATAATATTCCGCGTGGGTTCCCAACGCTTTTTATAAACCCATACCATTCCTCCGGCAAAAAGCAGTACCATCAGCAACACGGCAAATTCTCCGATAGGCGTCGGCGTATCGGCAATCATCACCGCATCAAAACGGATGCCCACCACAAAGTAGACCACTGCACATATACCCGAGAACAGTACCACGCCCGGCATTCCCTCCCGATAAAGCATCAGGAAAAATGCAGAGTACACCAATGCCGAACCCGTCTCCCGCTGCAGGATAATCAGCAACATGGGGAAGAGAATCAGGAAAGCCAGCATAAGGGAGCTTTTCCAGTTCTTCATCGTAAACGAGTAGGCGCTCATATACTTGGCAAGCGCCAGCGCCGTGGCAAACTTGGCAAACTCCGCCGGCTGCAAACTGCCCGGCCCCAGGATGAGCCACGACCGCGACCCTTTCGTGTCGGGCGCAATGAATATCGTGACAATCAGCAACAGCATCAGCCCTATATATATAAGGTAGGAGAACATGTCATAGAGGGAATCGTCCAGCATCAGCAGCACAAACCCCAACCCGAAGGAACATATAATCCAGACAAACTGCTTGCCGGCACGCGTAGAGAAGTCCAGAAAGTCACGGTCACCATAATCATAACTTGCTCCACAAACACTGAACCAGCCGAATACAATCAGCAGCAGGTAAACGACAATCGTCACCCAGTCCAATGATTTCCATATGCTATCTCTCCTCGTCACCAATTTATTTACAATTTTACGATTTACTATTTACTATTGAAGTCACTCACCGTTCATCCCTAACCCCTAATCATCATCTCTCCTCATCTCCGTAAAGTATCACCCGGTTACTGAATTCTTCCGCCCGTATCTCATTCTCGGGCGACAGCTTTCCATGCAGATACTGGTCCATCATCATGGCACCGATAGGTACGCCATACGTGGCACCGAAACCACCGTTCTCCACATAGACGGCAATGGCTATCTTAGGGTTGTCCATCGGGGCAAAGCCCATAAAGACAGAATGGTCCTTGCCGCGGTTCTGTGCCGTACCCGTCTTTCCGCAGACCTCCACACCCGGCAGGATAGCTCCCGCCATGCGGCAAGTGGCGCTACCCGTACTTCCGTCTACAGCGGCACGCATACCTTTCACCACCATTTCATAATATTCGCGGTCGATGGTGGGATAACGGGGATTGCGATAGATGCTGTCCAGTTCATTGTCTTCTATCTCCTTCACGATGTGCGGAGTAATGAAATGCCCCCGGTTGGCAATGGTGGCACCCAGATTGGCTATCTGCAAGGGTGTAGCAAGAATCTCTCCCTGTCCAATAGCGATACTGATAACCGTCAGACCGTTCCACGAGCCCCGATAGGGCTTGTCGTAAAACTTGGCATTCGGTATGAGGCCACGCTGCTCGCCGGGGAGGTCGGTACCGAGCCGATAGCCGAAGCCCTGCGATACCATGTGGTCTTTCCATACGGTAATGGCATTCTGCGGCGAACCGTATTTTTTATCACCGAACATGCGATACAATCCCCAACAGAAATAGGAATTACAAGAGGTAGCGATGGCAGGAATCAGCGACAGAGGCGAACCATGTCCGTGACATCCCACATGAAGGCCTTTATGATTGAAACCATGCGCACAAGGGAAAGTCGGATAATCTTCGTGGATAATCTCTTCCTGAAGGAAAGTCAGTGCCTGCGCCGTCTTGAAGGTGGAGCCCGGCGGATAAGCTCCCATGATGGCACGGTTCAACAAAGGCTTCCGCTTGTCCATCTGCAGCAGGCGGTGGTTCTTTCCCCGCTGGCGCCCTATCATCAGATGAGGGTCAAAGGTAGGCGAGGAAACCATGCATAGTATCTCACCCGTAGCCGGTTCGATGGCCACAATGGCACCGATTTTGTGTTGAAGCAGTCGTTCTCCCAACATCTGAAGGTCAATGTCGATGCCCAACGTCAGGTTCTTGCCGCG
>OGDX01001737.1_pt1 | contig 10065 bp, 7 predicted proteins | sample 1570461 | NCBI WGS metagenome assembly OGDX01 (sample SAMEA2582172, study PRJEB24529) | metagenome
AACAGAAGGATGTCGAGCGTGTCGTCAAGGGTGAAGCCGCTCAGGTTGAAATCTTCGGAGCGGGCATGAAGGGCTTTGCCACTTCCGGCCCCGAAAAGACCGTTGCCATCCGTCGCTGGCTCTCTGCCAACTGCTTCGGCGACTACTATGTTCGCTCCGGCCTGTCACTGCAGGAACGTGAACTCGTTACCTTCTGCTACCTGGCCGCGCAAGGCGACACCACCGCTCAGATGGCAGCACACGCTGTTGGCAACCTTAAGATGGGCAACAACGAGGAAATTCTGATCGCCACTTGTCTGCAGTTTGCACCTCTCCTCGGCTACCCGCGAACGCTCAACGCGCTCGCGGTCGTTGAAAAGGCTGCTCATCCGGCTAAATAAAAAAGTCGGAGGCAATTCAGGCTGCCTGCGTTTCCTCTTTGGCAAGCAGCCTGAAACATTTTTAAACAGAGTGCCTTTCCAGCTAACTACAATGCAAAGTTTGTGCAAAACTACGGGTGCAAAATGAGTACGCTATGGCTTTCCAATTGCCAATGCGAGTGTGATGACAAACCTTGTTCGGAAGAACAAAGAAAGGATTCGCTTGTGTTCGAGATTACGCTTTCAGAAGATCTTCGCACCCGTCTGGATGCGCTTAAGGATATTGCTCTGAATCAGTGGAGAGAAAACGGTGTCTCTCTTTTTTCTCCCAAATCAATGCCTCGGCTGCACTTTCATGTGCAACCCTGTCAGATCGTCAATACCAATACTTTTTACACGCTTTCAACCGGTCTAATTCTTCAAGGTCGCAAGCGCAGCACGACTGACGGACAAAACATTGAGTACGGTAAAGGCACGAGTTGCACGACGGCGGCGGACTCCCCTGCCAGCTACGAGGTGACATGCGCCTCAGATTCCAAGCCTTTTGTTTCGATTTCCGTTGAACTTGATCCTCAGGTTCTAACCGACCTTTTAGCTACTTGCCCTGAAATCGCCGCAAAACACAAAGGAGTCGTCGTTGGGCACTCTGTGCATGCATTCACAGCAATGCCGGCCACTGTCGACATTGTTGAAGCCTTCGAGCGTCTATTGCGCTTGGTTTATCAGAATCCTGAACAACTTCCTACACGCGGTCCGATCATTGAACGGGAACTGACTTACGTGCTTTTGATGAGCCCGCAAGGCGCCGCCCTGTCCCAGTTCTTCAGCCAAAACACGCCCGCCAACCGCATCAATCGCGCGATTCAGTGGATCCGTCAAAACACAGGTAAACCACTTGATATTGATGCCCTTGCCGAAATGTGCAACATGACACGTTCGACGTTCTATCGACATTTCCAGACGGTCACAAAAATGACGCCGTTGCAGTATTACAAACGTCAGTGCCTGTTCCTCGCTCAGCACCTGATGGTGGCTCGCGGTTACAGCGCGAGTCAGGCTGCCTACGAAGTCGGTTACACAAGTCCGAATCAGTTCAGTCGCGAATACAAGCGCACATTCGGTTTGCCGCCGAAAAAATCAATAACCGAGCGAAACTGATCAGCTCATTTTTTCTGCGAAAAAACAGCAGAGCCTTGCCGAAACGCTCTCGACAAGGCTCTGTTTTACTTCAGCTCAGACAAGAATCAGGCTTTCTTCTTGTGTAATACGGCCGCAAAGAAGCCGTCCGTGTGATGGCGGTGAGGCAACATCACAAAAAAGTCACCAAATTCTTCCTTCTGGAAATCTGGCAACATTACGCCCTGCTTCGCCAGGACGTCAGTAGCATTCAGAAGTTCAAACTCCGGATGAGATTCCAGGAAAGTCTTAACGACGTCCTGATTTTCCCGCTGAAGTACCGAGCACGTCGCGTACACAAGGCGGCCATCAGGCTTAAGAAGCTTCGCCGCCTCTTCCAGCACACTCTTTTGCACCGCGTTGATGCGATCGAGTTCCTGCGGTGTTAGGCGCCACTTCAGGTCCGGGTTACGGCGAAGCGTGCCGGTACCGGTACAGGGCGCATCCACCAGAACACGGTCAAATTTACCGCGCAGACGCTTGATTCGGTTGTCCTTTTCATCACGGATGGCGACCGGATGAACGTTGGAAAGTCCGGCACGGCGCATACGCGGGGTGAGCCCCTGCAAGCGCTTTTCATTGATGTCAAAAGCGTACAGACGACCGGAAGACTTCATCAGTGCACCGAGAGCCAGTGTCTTGCCTCCTGCGCCGGCACAGAAGTCACACACCATTTCGCCGCGCTTGGCGCCCACAAGGCGCGCAATGAGCTGACTGCCCTCGTCCTGAATGTCGATTCGGCCTTCCTGATAGACAGGCCAGCGAATCAAACCGGGCTTATCCGTCAGGCGAATACCGTCGGGCGAGAACTGCATGAGTTCAGCCGTTACCTTGTGTTCGGAAAGTTCCGCAATGACGTCTTCTCGCTTAGCCTTCAACGTATTGACGCGCAAATCAAGCGGAGCTGCCTGAAGCGAAGCTTCAAAAAGCTGCGGTGCGGCTTCGCCGTACTGCTTGCTTTCGAGTTCGTACAGCCAGAACGGCATCTCGGCACGGACTTCGGGCGGAGCCTTTTCGAGCTTCAAGGCAAGCATATTGGTCACCGGCCCTTTTTCGGAACCGAGAACCTGATCGCCCATGCTCTCGACACCGTACTGCATCGCCAACGTCAGGAACGCAGCCACCTTGGGAGCGCGCTCGGGCTTGACGGGCTTCATGCGCCAGGCAATTTCGGAATAGTGCCGCAGCGCATAGAAAATGGCTTCGGCCAAAATCGTTCGATCACGGCTACCCAGCTTAGGGTTGGACTTGAAGAACGCCTTCATGAGCGTATCAGCCGGTCCATCGAGCTTAAGAATCACCGCAAAAGCGCGCGCCAACTCACCCGCGATCAGATTGGTGATGCGGACTTTGCTCGGATTGAGTTTTTGCTGACGCATTGCAGCAGGAACGCCTTTGACGGGAGCAGCCTTGCGATTTTGCTCAGCCTGACGCTTTTGCGCAGCGCGCTGACGTTCCGTAAGCTTCTTTTCCGTTTTTTCTCGACGGACCTTAACCGGCGCAAACGGCATCTTTTTGGGTTTCTGTTCCATGGTTGTGTTTCTCAAGCGCAGCAATCAAAAACAGCAAGAGACTTAGCCGTTTCGTCATCCGTCACGGTGCGGCCGTCGACAAGCTTGACCTTGCCGGAAGCCACGGCCTTGACGGCACGCGGATAAAGAATGTGTTCGAGACGAAGCCCTCGGTGGGCAAGCGTATCGGCATCGTCACTGGCGAGTACCGGCACGACGGCCTGACCGATGATGGCGCCGCCATCGAGTTCGGAACTCACGAAGTGCACCGTACAGCCGTGCACGCGAACACCTGCCTGGAGTGCACGGTTGTGCGTATCGAGTCCCTTAAAAAGCGGCAACAGAGCAGGGTGAATATTGAGAATCTTGCCTTCGTAATGATCGACAAAGACAGGCGTCAAAACACGCATGAACCCTGCGAGCACCACCACGTCAGGATTGTGCTTGTCGATGATCTCAATCATTGCGCGCTCAAAAGCTTCACGGGTATCAAACGCCTTGTGATCCACCACGGCCGTTTCAATACCCATCTCCTTGGCGCGATCAAGCCCGGCCGCATCGGGGCGGTTGGAAAGCACGAGCGAAATACGGATACCCTCGGCAGCCCAATTTTCCCGTTCGCAGGCCTGAGCAATCGCCACAAAGTTCGAGCCGCGGCCCGAGATCAAAACAACGATGTTTTTCATAAATGCAAATGCACCCGAATCTTTCTCAAGACCGGGTTGACACATATCTGATTAATAGAAAACTGGAAATCTCGAATAGACAAGAAGTGCCGAAGCAACCGTCGACACTCGCTCCGTTACGGCAGGGCAATTGTACTTGAGTTGCGGCAACCGCAGAAGATTCCGGTGAAACAAGAATTTGCCTTACATGGCCTATGTCGCATTCGTATAATCTGCGGCAGCAAGTTTTCTGCGCATAATCCTAAACAACCTTCGCAAGAGCTTGACCAGTATTTAGGCAACCTTCACCCTACAGACCGGCATGCAAATCATTCGCGGCCTTCCCGGCCCCTCTCACAAACGTCCCTGCGCAGTTGCCATCGGAAATTTCGACGGCGTTCATCTCGGCCACCAGCGACTTCTTCGGGCGGTAACAAAGGAAGCGCACGCTCGAGGTCTGGCCTCCGCAGTCGTTACGTTTGAACCGCACCCGCGCGAGCTCTTTGGTAAGGAGCCCTTTGCCCGTATCAGTACGTTACGCGACAAGATGATTGCCATTGCCGGCTGCGGCATTGACGCTGTTTACATCATGCCCTTTCACAAACGCTTTGCTGCGCTCTCGCCCGAGGCGTTCGTTCGCAACATTCTTTTCGAAGGCATCAGTTGCCGCTGGGTGACGGTTGGTGATAACTTCCGTTTCGGCGTAGGCGGCTCGGGTGATTTTGCCGATCTCAAGCGACTGGGCGAAACCTTTGGTTTTGAGGCTCTTGCTACCCCTCTTCTCTTTCAATCGGCTGAAAGAGTGTCGAGTTCCTGTATTCGCGAGGCGATGGCTTTAGGCAATCTCAATGAAGCACAAACCATGCTGGGCCGTCCCTACCGTGTCACCGGCCGTGTCATTCACGGCGCAGCACTCGGCCGGACACTGGGCTTTCCGACGCTCAATGTCGCAATGCTGCCTCCCGGATCCAAGGCCGTCTGCGCGCTGCATGGCGTCTTTGCGGTGCGCGTCAAGGGGCTTGACGGCGACACTGTTTTCGGTGGCGCCGCTAGCCTAGGCTACAAACCGACTGTAGCATCCGATCGGCGCTGGCTACTGGAAACGTTCGTCTTCAACTATTCGGGCAACGCATACGGTCGCATCGTTGAAATCGAATTCGTGCAAAAGCTCCGAGATGAAAAAAAGTTCTCGGGACTCGATGAACTTAAAGCCGCCATCCAACGCGACGCAGAGGCAGCAAGACATCTTTTGGGTGTTTAGGGAACAAAAGAAAGATTCGTCTTAAGAGATTCACGCAACGTATCGCTTTAGCCGGTTCACTCCGAGAAGCTGGCCGAGCGCCATAAGCAAGCTTACCTATAGCAAACGAAGCGCTTCTGACTGTAAACTAACGGCTCGTTGCGCTTGCGCCTTCCTGACAGCGCTTTTTTATCGCGCATCTCAAAATTTATTCCTTTTCAATCTTTCAGAAGAGCCCGAGGGGGCCTGGAGTTTGACACATGGCTAAAGCCGATAAAGCCGGCAATACGGCAAAGTACCCGCTTAATCTACCCGATACCGCCTTCCCAATGCGTGGCGACCTGCCCAAGCGTGAACCCGTCTGGGTTGCCGACTGGGAAAAACGCGATCTCTACCACACGATTCAGAACACCTGCAAAGGCCGCCGCAACCGTTTCGTTCTGCACGACGGCCCGCCGTATGCCAACGGTGAAATTCACCTCGGCCATGCCTTAAACAAGATTCTCAAGGACATCGTCAACAAGACCAAGCTTTTTGAGGGCTACGATGTCCCCTACGTGCCGGGCTGCGACTGCCACGGCATGCCGATCGAAATCCAGATCGAAAAGATGTACGGCAAGGGGCTCGAAAAGACCGACCTGATGGCCAAGGCCCGCGCCTATGCCAAGGAACAGGTCGCCAAGCAGAAAGCCGGCTTCAAGCGTCTGGGCGTTCTCGCCGACTGGGAAAATCCGTACCTGACGATGCGCCCGGAAACGGAAGCCGCCGAAATCCGCACGCTTGCCCGCATCGTGAAGAAGGGCTACGTGTACCGCGGCTTGAAGCCCGTTAACTGGTGCTTTGACTGCTGCTCGGCGTTGGCCGAAGCCGAAGTCGAATACGCCGACCGCGAAAGCTACGCCATCGACGTCGCCTTCCCTCTTTCCGAAGAAGACAAGCCCAAGGTTGAAGAACTGATGGGCGTGAAGATTGAAAAGCCCTGCTACACGGTGATCTGGACCACGACTCCGTGGACGATCCCGGCCAACCAGGCCATTAACATGCACCCGGATCTGTCGTACGCTCTCGTTGACTGCGGCGACAAGTACCTGATTCTGGGCACCAACCTTGTGGAAGATTGCCTCAAGCGCTACAAGCTCGAAGGCAAGATCGTCGGCGAAACCAACGGCAAGAATCTCGATCACGTCCGCTTCATGCACCCCTTCAGCCAATTGCACGAAGGCTTCAAGCGCTTCTCGCCGGTGTTCCTCGGTGAGTACGTGGAAGCCACGAGCGGTACGGGCGTCGTGCACTCGGCTCCGGCCTACGGCCTGGACGACTTTGTTTCGTGCAAGGCCAACGGCATGACCAACGATCAGATTCTCAACCCGGTGATGGGCAACGGCGTCTATGCCGACTGGCTCCCGCTCTTCGGCGGCCTCAACATCTGGAAGGCTCAGCCCAAGATTGTTGACACGATGCGCGTGGCGGGCGTGCTGCTTAACTGCGAAATGATCCAGCACAGCTACATGCACTGCTGGCGCCACAAGACGCCGCTCATCTATCGTGCAACGGCTCAGTGGTTCATCCGCATGGACAAGCCCACGGCCGACACCAAGGGCGTGCTCAACACCGAAGCCGAAGAAAAGAGCCTGCGCGAAACGGCTCTGGCAGGTGTCGATGCCACCAAGTTCATCCCGTCCTGGGGCTACAACCGTTTGCACGCCATGATCGAGAACCGTCCCGACTGGTGCATCTCGCGTCAGCGCAACTGGGGCGTACCCCTGCCCTTCTTCATGAACAAGGCAACGGGTGAACTGCATCCGCGTACGCTCGAAATCATGGAAGAAGTCGCCCAACGCGTTGAAAAAGAAGGCATCGAAGCCTGGGTGAAGGCTAAGGCCGAAGACTTCATGCCCGCCGAAGAAGCCGCTCAGTACGACAAGACCACCGACATTCTCGACGTGTGGTTCGACTCCGGTTCCACGTACGAAACCGTGATGAACGGCTCGCACAAAGACGTCTACGACGGCAAGCCTCACTGCGACCTCTACCTTGAAGGCAGCGATCAGCACCGCGGCTGGTTCCATTCCTCCCTGTTGACGAGTTCCATCCTTTACGGCCGTCCGCCCTACGATGCGCTTCTCACGCACGGCTTCCTCGTCGACGAAGAAGGCAAGAAGATGTCCAAATCCCGCGGCAATGCCATGGGTCCGAAGGAAATCTACGAAAAGTACGGCGCCGAAATCTGCCGTCTCTGGGTGGCTCAGACCGACTACACAGGCGACCTGCGTATCGGCCCGACCATCATCAAGGGTGTTGTCGACAGCTACCGCCGCATCCGCAACACGCTGCGATTCCTGCTTGCCAACACGAACGACTTCGACATCAATAAGGATGCCGTGCCGGTCGATCAGATGCTCGAGCTTGATCGCTGGGCGCTGGCTCGCGTTGCCGAGCTTCAAAAGCAGATCATTGAGGCAAATGAAACCTATAGTTTCCAGCAAGTCGCCACTCTTTTGATGGGCTTTGCCACCGACGACCTGGGCAGTTTCTACCTCGACATCCTCAAGGATCGTCTCTACACCACAAAGACCGACGGTCTGCCGCGCCGCAGCGCTCAGACCGCCCTGTGGCACATCACGGCGGCCTATCTGCGTCTGATGGCTCCGATTCTTTCCTTTACCGCTGAAGAAGCCTTTGCGATTTTCAGCCCCAACAGGGAAGGTACGATCTTTACCGAGCTCTATCACACAGTTCCCGATGTTGAGGGCTCCGAAGTCTTGCTTGCCAAATGGTCGACAATTCGAAACGTCCGCGCCGAAGTGCTCAAGAAGATCGAAGAGTTGCGTATGCAAAGCCTCGTGGGCTCGAGCCTGCAGGCTGAATGCACGATTGCGGCCAGCGGCGAGACCTATGAAGTTCTATCCGGCCTGGGCAACGAGCTCAAGTTTGTGATGATGACCTCTCGTGCCGAACTCGTAAAGAACGAAGGCAACCTCGAAATCACGGTGACCGCCACAGAGCAGAAAAAATGTTGCCGCTGCTGGCACTACGTTCCGAGCGTCGGCAAGAATGCCGAGCATCCTGAACTGTGCGAACGCTGTCTTACCAACTTGTTCGGTGACGGCGAAGTCCGCAGCAAGGCTTAAAGCGTCGTGACCGAGATCAAACGATCCACACCCCGGAGTTCCGCTCCGAGGCGTTTTGTCCTCTGGCTGATCGTCGCCTTCGTCCTTCTCGTTCTCGACAGAATCACGAAGGCGGCGGTGATCAATACGCTCGCCTACGGCTCTTTCGTTCACGTCACGCCTTTTTTCAACCTCTGTCACGTTCGCAATACAGGCGCAGCCTTTTCGTTTTTAGGTGACGCCGGCGGCTGGCAGATTTTCGCCTTCGCAGGCATTGCTCTGCTCGTGACCGCGGCGTGTCTGTTCTTTCTGTGGCACCATGCCAAGCGCAATCTCTTTGCCTGCTCAATGGCTCTGGTTATTTCAGGCGCCCTGGGCAACCTTTGGGATCGACTCGTTTACGGTTTCGTTACAGACTTTCTGGACTTTCACGCATTCGGCTACCATTGGCCGGCTTTCAATGTCGCAGACATCTGCATCTGCATAGGCGCGGCACTTCTCGTGTTCGACGAATTCCGCCGCGAAAAGTAAATTCTTTTGTGCTGATACTCCTTACGGCAAAAAAACGCGTCTGTTTGTGCACGACGCGTTTTTTTGCTGTGAACAGTGTCTTGGTTAGATCAATTCGTAGGTTGCCGCCTGAATCGGCGTGTTGAGATTCGGAAGCACCCGCTCAAGGAGAATACCGTCACGGTTATCCATCTTGTACCCGAACGTGGAGCGGATGCCCTGCAAAATGAACTGAGCAGCCCGATCTAGCGCGATCGGAAGACTGTCGCCTTGCAGGAGACTGCCCGTAATCACACTCGTGAAGCTGTCGCCCGTACCGGGATAATGTGCGGGCAGGTACGGACAGGTGACCTTCCAGGTGCGCAGATCGGATTTGCTGCGTGCGATGACGGAAGTCAGTCCCGACTGCCCCGGCACCGGAACCCCTGTGATGATCACCGTATCGGGTCCCATTTCGGAAAGTTCGGCAATCAAGTCTTTGAGTTCCTCGGTCGTGCAGTCCGTCTTGTATGGCCGAGCCAAGAGCGCAAACGCTTCAGTGAGATTCGGCGTAAGCACGTCGGCTCGGCGTGCCAGACGACGCATCTGCTCGACCATCTCCTGCGTCATCTTACTGTAAAGGTGCCCGTTGTCACCGAGGACAGGGTCCACCACCACGAGCGTCTCGTCCCGTCGAAATCGCTCAATAAAACCGCAGACGATCTCGATCTGACGCGGCGAGCCCATATACCCCGTATAGATCGCGTCGAAATTGACGCCGAGTTTTTCCCACTGATCAATGATTTTGGGCATCTCTTCGGTGAGATCCAAAAAAGAGAAGTCCGGGTACTGAGAGTGATTGGAAAGAATTGCGGTTGGCAGCGGACACACGTTAAAGCCCATGGTGGAGAGAATCGGAATGACGGCCATCAGAGACGTCCGGCCAATTCCGGACAGGTCGTGAATCGCCGCAATGCGGCGAAAGTTGGGCTGGAAACGCATGTCGAAGACTTCCTTTTGGCTTCTGTAGTTTTCGAGGTTCCTAAAGATACCACTTCGCAAGACGTCAAGCATCTGCACTCGGCAATATTTGAGAACAATCGCGGCTGTGCAAGTTGCTAAACTCACCGCACTCAAAAATTTTGACTCTTGGAGAATTGACAATGTTTCAGATCGGAGAAACCGTCGTCAACGTCAAAGGCCCCTCCACGGCAGGCGACTTTGATTTGCAAGCCCAACGCGGCCGCTGGGTGGTGCTTTATTTCTACCCGAAGGACAACACGTCGGCCTGTACGATGGAGGCGCGCGACTTTACGGCTGCCGTGCCTCAGTTCGAGGCTTTGAACACCAAGGTGATCGGCGTCTCCCGCGATTCGGTCAAGACCCACGAAGGCTTTTGCACCCGCCAGGAACTTGGTATTGAACTCGTGAGCGACAAGTCCGAAGAGCTCTGCACAGCCTTTGATGTCATCAAGCCCAAGGTTATGTACGGCAAACCCTGCCGCGACATCGTTC